>OAVW01000359.1_pt1 | contig 14871 bp, 10 predicted proteins | sample 1495321 | NCBI WGS metagenome assembly OAVW01 (sample SAMEA2580108, study PRJEB22360) | human gut metagenome | biome: human gut; feature: human-associated habitat; material: faeces | place: Denmark | collected 2008/2010 | reverse complement strand
ACCCGGCGGCGTGTGTGCCGTTGTTCCGTGTCAGTGGAGGCGCATTATAGGGAGTAATTCTGATGTGACAAGAGGAAATTTAAAAAAAGTTTCCATCCGCGTTTTTTTTCACCAATAGAGGTGAAATCAAGCTACAAATTGTTCTATTTGATGTATCTGCAACCACAATCACATTCGCGGTGGCATAATTATCAGCATGAATCTTTAAGGAATAAAAGCGATGCCATTAAGCGCGCAACAGCTGGCCGCCCAAAAAAACCTGTCTTATGTGCTGGCCGAAAAGCTGGCTCAGCGGATTTTAGCGGGTAAATATGCCCCGGGAAGCATCCTGCCGGGTGAAATGGAGCTGGGTGAGCAGTTTGGGGTGAGCCGTACCGCCGTGCGCGAAGCGGTGAAAACCCTGACGGCAAAAGGTATGGTGCTTCCGCGCCCTCGTATTGGCACGCGCGTGATGCCACAAAGTAACTGGAATTTTCTCGATCAGGAGCTGCTCTCCTGGTGGATGACGGAAGACAACTTTCATCAGGTGATCGATCACTTTCTGGTAATGCGCAGTAGCCTTGAGCCTCAGGCATGTCTGCTTGCTGCCACGCTTGGAACAGCAGAGCAGAAAGCGCAGCTTAACGCGTTGATGGAAGAGATGGTGTTCCTGAAAAAACACTTCAACCGCGAACGCTGGGTTGAGGTCGATATGGCCTGGCATGAACATATCTATATGATGAGCGCCAATCCGTTCCTCACCTCTTTTGCCTCTTTATTCCATTCGGTGTACCACACTTACTTTACCTCTATTACACAAGACGACGTGGTAAAACTGGAATGGCACCAGGCGATAGTGGATGCCATTCAGGAAAGCGACGGGCAGCGAGCCCTGAGTGCGTGCCAGGCATTGCTGGCAGCGCCAACCCACCAGCAGGTAAATAAATGACAAAGAAAAAAGCGCGCAGCATGGCCGGATTGCCGTGGATTGCAGCCATGGCGTTTTTTATGCAGGCACTGGATGCCACCATCCTCAACACCGCGCTTCCCGCTATTGCGCAAAGCCTCAACCGTTCCCCGCTGGCGATGCAGTCCGCCATCATCAGCTATACCCTGACGGTCGCGATGCTGATCCCTGTTAGCGGCTGGCTGGCCGACCGCTTCGGCACCCGCAGAGTTTTCATGCTGGCCGTAACGCTCTTTACGCTCGGTTCACTGGCCTGTGCGCTCTCCTCGTCCTTAACGGAGCTGGTTATCTTCCGCGTATTACAGGGCATTGGCGGCGCGATGATGATGCCCGTGGCGCGCCTTGCCCTGCTGCGAGCCTACCCTCGAAGCGAACTGCTTCCCGTGCTCAACTTCGTCACCATGCCGGGTTTGGTAGGGCCGATACTTGGCCCGGTACTCGGTGGCGTGTTTGTCACCTGGGCAAGCTGGCACTGGATCTTCCTGATTAATATTCCGATTGGCGTAGCGGGGCTGCTGTATGCCCGCAAATATATGCCGAACTTCACCACGCCAAGGCGCAGCTTCAATATGGGCGGCTTCTTCCTGTTTGGCCTGAGCCTGGTGCTCTTCTCCAGCGGGATGGAGCTGTTTGGCGAGAAGATCGTCGCGACGTGGATGGCGCTCTCCGTTATCCTCGCCGGGATTCTGCTTTTCCTTCTTTATATACGTCACGCGCGCCGCCATCCGACGCCGTTAATCTCTCTTGGGCTCTTCAACACCCGAACGTTTTCCGTCGGGATCGCGGGAAACATTGCCTCGCGTCTGGGGACGGGCTGCGTACCGTTCCTGATGCCGCTGATGCTGCAGGTTGGTTTCGGCTATCCGGCACTGATTGCCGGCTGCATGATGGCGCCCACGGCGATGGGCTCGATTCTGGCAAAATCGACCGTGACGCAGGTGCTACGCTGGTTTGGCTATCGCAAAACGCTGGTTGGCGTGACGGTCTTTATCGGTCTGATGATTGCGCAGTTCTCGCTGCAGTCCGCCTCGCTTCCCGTCTGGATGCTGATCCTGCCGCTGTTTGTGCTGGGCATGGCGATGTCGACGCAGTTCACATCGATGAACACCATCACCCTTGCGGATCTGACCGACGAGAACGCCAGTAGCGGCAACAGCGTGCTGGCAGTCACACAGCAGCTGTCGATCAGTTTAGGGGTTGCCGTGAGCGCGGCGGTACTGCGGTTTTATGAAGGTTTCGACAGCGCGAACACCGTCGAGCAGTTCCACTATACCTTTATCACCATGGGCGCACTCACCGTCGTTTCAGCGCTGGTCTTTATGCTGTTAAAACCGAAAGACGGCCGAAACCTGATTAAAGAGCGTCACAAAGAGAAAGCTAAACCGAACCGCGTTCCATCAGAACAGGAGTAAGCTGCAGGCGCTGCTGCTGCAGCGTGGGCTGAGCCATTCGGTGGATCAACACATCGATGGCCAGCTCGCCCAGTTCATCTTTTGGCTGATGAATGGTGGTGAGCGGCGGCGTCATATAGCTGGCCAGCTCGATATCATCGTAGCCGATTACCGCCATATCATGGGGAACGCGCAAACCGGCCTGATATAACGCCTGATAGGCGCCAAACGCCATGGCGTCGTTGCCGATAAACACCGCCTGCGGACGCTGCGGTTGCGCCAGCAGCGTCTGCATCGCTTCAAAACCACCGTGAAACTCAAAATCACCGGTAATACGATACCCTTCCGGCACGGAAAGTCCCGCCCGCGCCATCGCGGCGAGATATCCTTCCAGACGCAAACGCGCCGGGGTTTTGTCCAGCGGACCGGTAATACAGGCAATGCGGGTATAGCCTTTATCGATCAGATACTGGGTGGCCATATCCCCCCCCAGCAGAGAATTATCCTGAATGAGGTCGCTGGTGCCGTCGAACGGCGCCCAGTCCATCATCACCGTAGGAATGGAGGGATAGCGCTGGATAATCTCTTTCGACGGCTGGTGCGTTTCGGTACACAGCAGCAGTAGCCCGTCGACGCGTTTTTGCATCAGCGTTTCCAGGTTTCGGTTCATGCGCTGCTCGTCCCCTTCGGTATTGCACAGCACCAGGCTGTAGCCACGCTCGAAGCAGCTGCGCTCCACGCCGCGAACCAGCTCAGAATAAAAGGGGTTGGTACTGGCGGTGATCAGCATACCGATCGTACGCGTCTGGTTGAGCTTAAGGCTGCGCGCCAGTGCAGACGGCGCATAGTTGAGATCTTTTACTGCCGCTTCGACTTTTTCCCGAATCGCCTCGCTGACGAAGCGATCGTTATTAATGACGTGAGACACCGTCGAGGTAGAAACGCCCGCCAGGCGGGCGACATCTTTCATTGTGGCCAAGCGTTACCCCTGCTGACTTAAGAATTCATCGATCTCTTTACGCCACGGAACGGAAGGCTGAGCGCCCTTGCGCGTCACCGCAATCGCGGCAGCGGCATGCGCGAAGCGGATCGCATCATCCATTTTCTTGCCTTCCAGCAGCGCGGTCACCAGCGCACCATTGAAGGTGTCTCCCGCTGCGATGGTATCAATCGCCTTCACCTTAAAGCCCGGCACGCGACGGCCTTCACCGTTTACGCTTGCCCATACCCCACGGCTGCCCAGGGTGATGATCACGGTTCCGATGCCTTTGTCGTGCAGCGCACGCGCGGCTCTCGCGGCATCGTCATCGTTTTCTACGCGAATGCCCGTCAGCTTTTCGGCTTCGGTTTCGTTCGGCGTGATGATATCCACCAGCGCCAGCAGCTCGTCTGATAATACACGGGCTGGGGCCGGGTTAAGTACGACAGTGGTATGATTTTCATGCGCAATTTTGGCCGCGGCCAGCACGCTTTCAACCGGCGACTCCAGCTGCATCAGCAGGGCCTCGGCGCCGCCAATGATTGCACGTTGCGCTTCCACGCGCTCCGTCGTCAGCGCTGCGTTAGCGCCAGCATGAATACCGATGACATTCTCACCTTCTGCGTTGACGAAAATCAGCGCCACGCCGGTAGATTCCCCTGCAACAACGCTGACCGGTGCGATATCGATGTTGTCGCTCGCCAGCTGCTTGCGTACGCGCTCGCCGGTATCGTCATCACCCGTGCAGGCGATAAACGCAATATTCGCCCCGCTGCGACCGGCAGCGACGGCCTGGTTTGCCCCTTTACCGCCGAATGCGACCTGATACTGGTTGCCCGTGACGGTTTCGCCCGGTGCAGGGAACGATTCAAGGTTAAGAATGTGATCGGCATTGATACTGCCAAGGACGACGAGGTTGCCTGCGGTTTTCATGGTTGGGTTGTCCATCTGAGAGCGCCACCGGTGTTACCCGGTGGCGTATGCCACACTTTTCTTTATTGGTGTCCCTCAGGCCGCCAGTGACGGCCTGATTCGCCTTTTACTGCTTGATAACCAGCTTCAGGTCAACAGGGTATTTAGCCTGAACTTTTTCGCCCTTCAGCACTTTGTCGGCAGTTTCAACGCCAGTCGCGCCAATCTGCTCAGGCAGCTGAGCGATGGTCGCAGCCAGTTTGCCATCGTTTACTGCTTTTTCACCATCCGGCGTGCCGTCAAATCCGACAACCATCACATCAGATTTACCTGCAGTCTGCAGAGCGCGCAGCGCACCCAGCGCCATTTCGTCGTTCTGCGCGAATACCGCCTGCACGTCAGGATGTGCGGTCAGCAGGTTCTGCATGACGTTCAGACCTTTAGTACGGTCGAAGTCTGCCGGCTGGCTAGCCAGCACGTTGAATTTGTGCGCTGCAACCGCCTGCTGGAAGCCTTCGCCACGCTCGCGGGCGGCAGACGTACCGGCAATCCCCTGCAGTTCGATGACTTTCGCGCCTTCGCCGGCTTTCTTCGCAATGTAGTCACCCGCGATTTTGCCGCCCAGCACGTTGTCAGATGCGATATGGCTCACCACGTCGCCTTTCGTTGCCTGACGGTCCAGAGTGATCACCGGGATCTTCGCCTGGTTTGCCATTTTCACGGCGTTGCCTACGGCATCGGAATCGGTTGGGTTGATCAGCAGAATTTTGGTGCCACGAACGGTTAAGTCCTGAACGTTAGCCAGCTCTTTCGCCGGGTTGTTCTGTGAATCCAGTACCACCAGGTTGTAGCCCAGTTTATCGGCTTCTTTCTGCGCTCCATCCTTCAGGGAGACGAAGAACGGGTTGTTCAGGGTAGAGACAACCAGCGCGATGGTATCTTTCGCCATGGCGTTAGCACTTACGGTTGCGCTCAGCGCGACAGCGGAAACCAGGGTAGCCAGTTTTTTCATGTTCATATCTAAGATGTCCTGTAGTGTCGTCAGTTACTGTTTTTTGTTGTCTACCAGCACCGCCAGCAAAATCACCACTGCCTTAACGATCATCTGGTAATAGGAGGAAACACCTAACAAATTCAAACCATTATTCAGGAAACCGAGAATCAGTGCGCCGATCAATGTCCCAACAATGCGACCTTTACCGCCCGCCAGACTCGTACCGCCCAGAACCACTGCTGCAATAGCATCCAGCTCATACCCCGTACCCGCCGTCGGCTGCGCGGAAGAGAGGCGCGCCACTTCGATGATGCCCGCCAGTGACGCCAGCAGACCGCACAGGGAGTACACGATAACTTTGACTTTATTAACGCTAATCCCGGACAAGCGCGTTGCCGCTTCGTTACCACCCAGCGCATAGATATAACGACCCAGACGGGTATGGTGCAGCATGTACCACGCCGCCAGGAAGACGATAGCCATGATCCAGACCGGGGTCGGGACACCCAGCGGGCGACCGATACCGAACCAGCCAAACAGATCGGCATTATCGGTGAAGCCGGTATTGACCGGGCTGCCGTTGGTATACACCATGGTCACACCGCGCAGCAGCAACATCATCACCAGCGTCGCGATGAACGCCTGAACGCGGCCTTTTGCCACAATCACGCCGGTGACGGCACCAATCGCCGCGCCTGCCGCCAGAGCCGCGGCCACGGCCACCAGCGCGTTGACTTCAATCCCGACCAGCGAAGCGGCGATCGCGCCGGTGAGGGCCAGCAGGGAACCGACGGACAGATCGATCCCTGAGGTCAAAATCACCAGCGTCATGCCGACCGCCATAATGGCGTTCACCGACGTCTGCTGCAGAATGTTGAACAGGTTATTTACGGTGAAGAAATTCGGGCTCATGGTCGACACAATCGCGATCAGCACCAGCAGGGCAATGAGCGATTTTTGTTCCATCAGCCACGCCTTTGTGAAATAGCGGCGACCAGAAACAGCCTGGGTAGTCATCTTCTTACTCCTGATTCACGCGATTAAGCTTGCCCACAGCGGCAGCCATCAGAACTTCCTGGGTGGCCTGCTCGCGAGTGAATTCACCGCCGAGATGCCCTTCATGCATGACGATAATGCGATCGCTCATGCCTAATACTTCTGGCATCTCGGAAGAGACCAGAATGATGCTCAGACCGTCGGCCTTGAACTGGTTAATCAGCTGATAGATCTCTTTCTTCGCCCCCACGTCTACGCCGCGGGTTGGCTCGTCGAGGATCAACACTTTCGGGCGCGTCATCAGCCCGCGCGCAATCGCCACTTTCTGCTGATTCCCGCCGGACAACAGGCCAATCGCCTGCTCCATCGACGGGGTTTTAACGTTAAAGAGACGGATGAAATCGCTGACCGCCTGCTGCTCGTCTTTATGCTTCAGGCTGCCGCCGCTGCGGCTGAAATAGCGCAGCGCAGTCAGGGACATGTTCTCTTTTACCGACATGCCCAGCACTAAGCCGTCGCGTTTGCGGTCTTCGGAGATATAGACGATGCCGTTCGCCAGACCATCCTGCGGGGAGCGGGTGACCACTTCATGGCCGTCGAGGGTGACATAACCGCTGGTGCGCGGCAGTGCGCCGTACAACACTTTCATCAGCTCGGTACGTCCCGCGCCCATCAGGCCCGCCACGCCCAGGATCTCGCCCTGGCGCAGGGTAAAGGTGACGTCGTTCACACCCGGACCGCAGAGGTTGTCCACCTTCAGGCGGATCTCACCCGGCGCTTTATCCAGATGCGGATACTGATCTTCCAGCTTACGTCCCACCATCATTTCGATGAGCGTATCTTCGGTCAGCGTGGCCACTTCGCGCTCGGCAATAAACTGCCCGTCGCGGAAGACGGTGACGTCATCGCAGATTTCAAAGATCTCTTTCATGCGGTGAGAAATATAGACAATCCCGCGCCCCTGCGATTTCAGCTCGCGGATAACGCGGAACAGGGATTCGGTTTCGGTATCGGTCAGGGCGTCGGTCGGTTCATCCATAATGATGACCTTCGACTCAAAGCTCAGCACCTTCGCGATTTCCACCATCTGCTGATCGCCGATGGAGAGATCGCCGACCAGGCGGTCGCTCTTAAAGCGCAGGTTCAGCTTCGCCAGCAGCTTGTCGGCTTCGGCATACATGGTTTTCCAGTCGATCTTGCCGAAGCGGTTAACGAATTCACGGCCGAGGAAGATGTTCTCCGCAATAGTGAGCTGCGGGATCAGGTTCAGCTCCTGGTGAATAATGCCGATACCCGCTTCCTGAGAAGATTTCGGGCCAGTGAAGGTGGTTTCTTTACCCAGCCAGAGGAGTGAACCGGCATCGCGTTGATAGATCCCGGTCAGCACTTTCATCATGGTGGATTTGCCGGCACCGTTTTCGCCCACCAGCGCCATTACACGCCCGGGATAAACGTTCAGCGCCGCGCCGGAGAGGGCTTTTACGCCCGGGAACGACTTATCGATCCCTTTGAGTTGCAGTAATGCGTCCATGATGGCCTCAGAAGGTGACGCCAGCACAGAGAATGATATTCGCATACGGGGAACACTCCCCGCTGCGAATCACCGCCTGACTGTCTGCGGTTTGTTGTTTGAACTGCTCGTGCGTTGTGTAACGAATTTCGATGGTGTTTCCCTGGTGTTGTTGCAGCTGCTCAAGATGGCTGAGCAACATTTCGTGGAGCTGCGGATTATGTTGTTTGATTTCCGCCGCGAGAATGGCCGTCTCAACCTGCATCTCCGCGGTCACCACGTCCAGTACCTGCATAAACGAAGGTACGCCCTGCGTTAACGCCATATCGATACGGGTTGTGCTGCGCGGAACCGGTAAGCCTGCATCGCAAACCACCAGCGTATCGGTATGCCCAAGACGGGAAATCACCGACGAGATTTCTGAGTTGAGTACAGTGCCTTTCTTCATTTTTTTGCTCCACTAGCGAAACGTTTCGCTAAATGAAGTGTAGCCTCAGAAATGTTCAGAAAACCACCATGACGTAACAGATTTGTGATCGACGTCGAAACGTTTCGCTAAGTGAAATATTGATGGGAGAAATTGCCCGGCGGCGCTTCGCTTGCGCGGGCCTACGGGTTTGGTAGGGCGGGGGAGGGGAGGGGCCCCCCGCCGCGAAACGCCTACGGGTTTTGTAGGCCGGGTAAGCGCAGCGCCACCCGGCATTTTGGAAAGGACTTAAATCTCGACCTGCGTACCCAGCTCAATCACGCGGTTAGGCGGGATCTCAAACTGGTCAGGCGCACGCAGGGCGTTACGTTGCAGGATGAGATACAGCTTACCGCGCAGGCGCAGGTACCACGGGCGCTTGCCGATGATCAGCGACTCGTGGGACATAAAGAACGACGTCTCCATCATGCGGCAGCTTAAGCCTTCCAGACCGCAGCGGTGGAACACCTCTTCCACGTTCGGCGTTTCGCGCCAGCCGTAGCTTGCCACCACGCGCCAGAAGGTCGGGGAGAGCTGCTCAATCTGCACGCGGCGTACGTTGTGAACGTAAGGCGCATCTTCGGTGCGCAGCGTCAGCAGGATCACGCGCTCGTGCAGCACTTTGTTGTGCTTGAGGTTATGCATCAGCGCGAACGGGATCACGTTCAGGGCGCGAGACATGTACACCGCGGTGCCGGGCACGCGGACCGGCGGGGATTTCTCCAGCGAAGCGATCATCGCCTCCAGAGAATTCCCGTGCTCATGCATACGGCGCAGCAGGCGGAAGCGCTCGCTTTTCCAGGTGGTCATGACGATGAACATCACCAGCCTCAGCGGCAGCCAGCCGCCGGAGACAATCTTGTCGAGGTTCGCAGAGAACAGCGGCACGTCAATACACAGGAAGCCCACCAGAATCATCGCCACGAGGAATTTATTCCAGTGCCAGTTACGGTACGCCACCGTGGTGGAGAGAAGCGATGTCAGCACCATGGTGCCGGTTACCGCAATACCGTACGCCGCCGCCAGGTTGCTGGAGTGCTCGAAGCTGACAATCACAATCACAACAGCGAAGTAGAGCAGCCAGTTAACGAACGGGATGTAGATCTGGCCCGACTCCATCTCTGAGGTATGAATGATGCGCATCGGTGAGAGATACCCCAGACGCACGGCCTGGCGCGTCAGAGAAAACACGCCGGAAATCACCGCCTGAGAGGCAATGACGGTCGCCAGCGTCGCCAGGATCAGCATCGGCACCAGCGCCCAGTCAGGCGCCAGCAGGAAGAACGGGTTCTTTATCGCTTCCGGATTTTTGAGCAACAGCGCGCCCTGGCCAAAGTAGTTCAGCACCAGCGACGGCAGCACCACAATAAACCAGGCCACGCGGATAGGCAGTTTCCCGAAGTGACCCATGTCCGCATACAGCGCTTCCACACCGGTGATGGAGAGCACGACCGCCCCCAGCGCTACGAAGGAAACCACTTTGTATTCGAGGAAGAAATGCACGGCCCAGTAGGGGTTCAGCGCATGCAGCACTTCCGGGTTAGCAATAATGCTGCGCAAGCCAAGCGCGGCCAGGATCAGGAACCAGGCCAGCATAATTGGTGCAAACAGTTTACCCACCAGCCCGGTACCGTGCTTCTGGATCACAAACAGCAGCGTCAGCACGATTATCGCCAGCGGGACCACCCACGTATCAAGCTGCGGCGCAATGATCTCCAGCCCCTCTATCGCCGAGAGGACCGAAATCGCGGGCGTGATAACCACCTCGCCATAGAAGAAGCTGCCGCCAATCAGGCCGATAATCACCAGCACGGAGGTCATTCTGGCAGAGGTGTTGCGCCCTGCAAGGGACATCAGGGTCAGGATACCGCCTTCGCCCGCGTTATCAGCGCGCATAACGAAGGAGAGATATTTAACAGAAACCACCAGGATCAACAGCCAGAAGATGAGGGACAGGAAGCCAAATACGGCATCGCGCTCAACACCAAAGCCAAACTGGCCGGACAGACATTCACGAAGCGTATAAAGCGGGCTGGTGCCAATATCACCGTAGACAACCCCGATCGCCGCAAGCGTTATTGCGGGTAATGATTGCTTATTATCAGTGCTCATAGACTAGTCTTTTCGTTTGAATAACAAATGTGTTCCTGGTCCCTTGGCCCACAAAAAGCGCACAGTATGCACGATTCAATGCAAAATCGTACCCCTAAATGCAACCGCATTAATGTAGCGCAAAGAAAATTGCGCCGCACTTCAGTCTATTACCAGCCCTGACTGAAACGTCTATACTCGCTTCAATTGGCCGCCACGACGGCGAAAGGATGCAAAACTATTATGGCTCACTCACATTTATTAGCAGAAAGAATTTCCCTCCTCAGCAGCGCGCTGGAGAAAGGCCTTTTCGAGCGTAGCCACGCCATTCGCCTCTGTTTACTGGCAGCATTGAGCGGTGAAAGCGTGTTTCTGCTTGGGCCGCCGGGCATCGCCAAAAGCCTGATTGCCCGCAGGCTTAAGTTTGCTTTTAAGAACGCCCGCGCGTTTGAATACCTGATGACCCGCTTTTCCACCCCGGAAGAAGTGTTTGGCCCCCTTTCCATTCAGGCGCTGAAAGATGAAGGGCGCTACGAGCGCCTGACAGCGGGGTATCTGCCTGAGGCAGAAATTGTCTTCCTTGATGAGATCTGGAAAGCCGGCCCGGCCATTCTGAACACCCTGCTCACGGCGATAAACGAACGTCGGTTCCGCAACGGCGCCAGTGAAGAGAAAATCCCGATGCGCCTGCTGGTGGCCGCCTCAAACGAACTGCCTGAAGCCGACAGCAGCCTGGAAGCGCTGTATGACCGTATGCTGATCCGCCTGTGGCTGGACAAAGTGCAGGATAAGTCCAATTTCCGTTCCATGCTGGTCAGCCAGCAGGATGAGAACGAGAACCCGGTAGCAGCGTCATTGCAGGTATCAGACGAGGAGTATTACCAGTGGCAGGAAGAGATCGGTAAAATTAAGCTGCCTGATTCCGTCTTCGAGCTGATCTTCATGCTGCGCCAGCAGCTTGATTTACTGCCCTCTGCCCCCTATGTCTCCGATCGCCGCTGGAAAAAAGCGATCCGCCTGCTGCAGGCCAGCGCCCTGTTCAGCGGTCGCGATGCCGTTGCGCCCATCGATCTGATCCTGCTGAAAGACTGCCTCTGGCACGACGCGGAAGGCATGAATCTGATGCAGCAGCAGCTCGACGTTTTGATGACCGGACACGCCTGGGGACAGCAGGCGATGCTCAATCAGCTGGGGGCGATTGCCCAGCGGCGCATCCAGCTTCAGCAGCAGCAAAGTGATAAAACCGCGCTGAAAGTGAATCGCCTGGGGGGGATGTTCGCCCGCAAACCGCACTATGAATTACCCGCCGAACTCACCAGCACGACGCTGACCCTGCTGCTCCAGCAGCCGCTCAAGCTGCATGACATGCAGGTGGTGCACGTGACGATTGAGCGCGAGGCGCTGGCGCAGTGGCTGGATAAGGGCGGAGAGATCCGCGGAAAGCTCAACGGCATCGGTTTTGCGCAGCCGCTGAATATGGAAGTAGACAGCAGCCAGCACCTGGTGATCCGCGACGTCAGCCTGCAGGGCTCGCGTCTTGCGCTTCCGGGAACCGCCTCTGAGAGCGTCCCTGAAGAGATTAAGCAGCAGCTGGACGCGCTGGACACCGAATGGCACCAGCAGCACACCCGCTTTAGCGAGCAGCAAAAATGCCTCTTTATCCATAGCGACTGGTTAGGCCGCATCGAAGCCAGCCTGCAGGACGTTAGCGCGCAGATCAAACAGGCGCGTCAATGCTAACCCTGGATACGCTTAACGTCATGCTGGCCGTCAGCGAGGAAGGGTTGATCGAAGAAGTGGTGATCACCCTTCTGGCTTCACCGCAGCTGGCGGCCTTCTTTGAAAAATTTCCGAAGCTCAAAAAGGCGATGACCGACGATCTTCCGCGCTGGCGGGATAACCTGCGTCAACGGTTTAAAGAGACCGAAGTCCCCCCTGAGTTAACGGAAGAAGTGGCCTGCTATCAGCAGTGCCAGCGACTTTCCACGTCGCAGTTTATCGTCCAGCTTCCGCAAACCCTGACGTTGCTCGACAAGGTCCACTCCCCGTTTGCCAGCCAGGCCCGAGGGCTGGTCACGGATAACGCCACGTTCACTCCCGCACTGCACACCCTCTTCTTACAGCGCTGGCGTCTCAGCCTGGTGGTGCAGGCCACGACGCTAAACCAGCAGCTGCTGGACGAAGAGCGCGAACAGCTGCTCAGTGAAGTTCAGGAACGCATGACCTTAAGCGGCCAGCTTGAGCAGGTGCTGGTGGAAAATGAGAACGCGGCAGGGCGTCTCTGGGATATGAGCGCCGGCCAGCTCCGGCGCGGGGACTATCAGCTGATCGTCAAGTACGGCGATTTTCTGGCGCAGCAACCCGAGCTGATTAAGCTTGCAGAACAGCTGGGACGTTCAAGGGAGGCAAAGTCGGTTCCAAAGAAAGACGCCCCGATGGAAACCTTCCGCACCCTGGTGCGTGAGCCGGCCACCGTTCCAGAGCAGGTCGACGGGCTCCAGCAGAGCGATGATATTCTGCGCCTGCTGCCCACGGAGCTGAGCACGCTCGGGATGACCGAGCTGGAGTACGAGTTTTACCGTCGGCTGGTGGAAAAACAGCTCCTCACCTACCGGCTGCACGGCGAAGCCTGGCGCGAGAAAGTCAGCCAGCGGCCGGTCATTCATCAGGATTTTGACGAGCAGCCGCGCGGGCCATTTATTGTCTGCGTGGATACGTCCGGCTCCATGGGCGGGTTTAACGAGCAGTGTGCAAAGGCGTTCTGTCTGGCGCTGATGCGCGTGGCGCTCGCCGATCGCCGCCGCTGCTTCATCATGCTGTTCTCCAGCGAAGTCGTGGGCTATGAGCTGACGAACCAGCAGGGGATCGAGCAGGCAATCCGCTTCCTGAGCCAGCGCTTTCGCGGCGGAACCGATCTGGCCAGCTGTTTTCGCAGCATCGTAGAGCGGATGCAGGGCGGCGACTGGTATGACGCTGACGCGGTAGTGATATCCGATTTTATTGCCCAGCGGCTGCCGGATGACGTGGTCAATAAAGTGAAGGAATTACAGCGTGTGCATCAGCACCGTTTTCATGCGGTGGCGATGTCCGCCCATGGAAAACCCGGCATCATGCGCATCTTCGATCATATCTGGCGCTTTGATACCGGGTTGCGTAGCCGCCTGCTCAGACGCTGGCAGCGTTAATTACAGAAGAGAACCGACGCTTTCACGCACCTGCTGCGGCCAGACGCCACACTGCACCTGACCAATATGGGGCAGCTGAAGCAGCAGCATGGTCAGACGGGACTGGCCGATACCGCCGCCAATCGTCTGCGGCATTTCCCCACGCAGCAGCGCCTGGTGCCACTCCAGTTTGAGACGATCTTCATCTCCGGTCACCGCCAGCTGGCGCTTCAGCGCCTCAGCATCCACGCGGATCCCCATAGAAGAAAGCTCGAATGCGTCTTCCAGCACCGGGTTCCAGACCAGAATATCGCCGTTCAGCCCGGCAAATTCGCCCTCACCGGTGGTGCTCCAGTCATCATAATCCGGCGCACGAACGTCGTGGCGTTTGCCATTAGACAGTTTGCCGCCGATCCCAATCAGGAATACCGCCCCGAGCTCTTTGGCGATCGCCCGCTCGCGGCCTTTGGCATCCAGATCCGGGAAACGGGTCAGCAATTCCTGGCTGTGTACAAAGTGGATCGTTTCCGGCAGGAACGGCGGCAGACCAAACGCTTTGCTTACGGCCGCTTCGGTCGCTTTGATCCCGGCGTAGATCGCCTCAACGGTAGACTTCAGCGTGCCAACGTGGCGCTCACCATCGCCCATCACGCGCTCCCAGTCCCACTGGTCAACGTAAACGGAATGAATGGGAGACAGGCGGTCTTCATCCGGGCGAAGGGCTTTCATGTGCGTGTAGAGCCCTTCGCCCGCGCTGAAGTCATGTTGTCCCAGGGTCTGACGCTTCCACTTCGCCAGTGAATGAACCACTTCGAACTGGGCGTCTGGCAGCGTTTTCACTTTTACCTGTACCGCTTTTTCGCATCCAGAGAGGTTATCCTGCGTCCCGTCACCCACGCGGCTGAGGATCGGGGCCTGGACTTCAATCAGCCCAAGCTTCTCTTCCAGCTGGCGGGAAAAATGGGATTTTACGAAACTGATCTGGCGTTGTTTTGCGATGTAAGCGGTTTTCATTATTTATACTCCTGCGTCCTGTTGATATTGATTAAGCAATAGAAATGGCACCTTATTCAATAACCCATCAACAAAAAGCCGCCTTCACTTTTGATTCGATAAAATAAGGCGCTAGAATAGAGTGATTCATTAATCTTCATAAGAAAAAGCTATGGAAAATTATCAGATCGACAATCTCGACCGCGGCATTCTGGAGGCGTTAATGGCCAATGCCCGTACCGCCTACGCCGAACTGGCGAAGCAGTTTGGCGTCAGCCCGGGAACCATTCACGTTCGCGTAGAGAAGATGAAGCAGGCGGGGATCATTACCGGCGCGCGCATTGACGTCAGCCCGAAGCAGCTGGGTTACGACGTCTGCTGCTTTATCGGCATCATTCTTAAAAGCGCAAAAGACTATCCTTCCGCCCT
>OAVW01000352.1_pt1 | contig 14987 bp, 18 predicted proteins | sample 1495321 | NCBI WGS metagenome assembly OAVW01 (sample SAMEA2580108, study PRJEB22360) | human gut metagenome | biome: human gut; feature: human-associated habitat; material: faeces | place: Denmark | collected 2008/2010 | reverse complement strand
GGCGGCTCTCCCTGTCCCACAGCGTTCCCCCCGGAAAAGCCGATACCCTTGGCAGTTGCGGCTACGTATACATCGCCATTTACCCCACTCAGAGTTAATTACCTTCACGAGAGTAAACATGAAAACTTTACCTGCAACAACTCAGCGGGCGGCGAAGCCCTGCCTGTCACCCGTGGCTGTCTGGCAAATGCTACTGACCCGCCTGCTGAAACAGCACTATGGTCTCACCCTCAACGACACACCGTTCAGTGAGGAACGTGTTATACAGGAACATATCGATGCCGGAATCACGCTGGCTGATGCCGTGAATTTTCTGGTGGAAAAATACGAACTGGTGCGTATCGACAGGAAGGGATTTAACTGGCAGGAACAATCCCCTTATCTCCGGGCTGTAGACATTCTGCGAGCACGGCAGGCAACTGGCTTGTTGCGGCAAAGCCGTAACAACGTAGTACGATGAACATTGCGTACAACCTTCCCGATTTACATTTCTGAACTTCCTCCCTTGTTTACCTATTGCGTAATGCGCCTGCTACTACCCGGCAGGCGCGTTATCTTTTTACGGACAAACAATCATGCAACCAGAAGTTGAAGTATTAACCGATCATAATGAGCTAATTTGTTCGAGCTTTATTGAACACATTGCCAACACATTAAATTTAGGAGTGGTGTACAACTAAACCTGCAGCCAAGGATGTATAGTGAGCGAAGCCCTATCAGGCCTTTTTGGTCAGTAGATAAGATTGATCTTCGTTGATAGAATTTACTTACACCAGCTGTTACATTAAGATAATTTTTTGGTGGGAGAATGATAAGATCTTACGTAACAATTTGATTTTAATGGTGCCGATAATAGGAGTCGAACCTACGACCTTCGCATTACGAATTAGTAGAATCACATTTAACTAACTGTTTTACATGCATATTGCCGCATTCACATCAGGCAACTCAATGGCACATGATGTAAGAAAGAGAAAGGCGATTTACCATATATGACACAAATCTGGCACACCGCCAAAATGAGATTAAGCTGCTGGTGGCGTAGGCCAAGTGATATCCGGCGCTTTACTGGTATCCACACGGTTAAGCAGGACGCGGTATTTCTTCCACTCGGTGAGTGCGACAGTTTCTTTTGTCGTCGCAATCCCCAAATCAACTGCATCCTGCAATGGAGCAATCTCAGCATTAGCCATCTGCATCAGACGTAACTTTTTGCTTTCCGCCTGCGCAACGAGTTCCTCAGGTGTATAGTCGGGCTGATCTATTAGTACAGGGCCAGCAGGAGTATGGTTAATGTATTTTCCCCGCTCCTGACCGAGGAACAGTGCGGCGTGCTCTTCCTCGCTGACGGGTATCAGATCAGCGGGAATATCGTTTCCCTTAAGTTCATCTGCACTCAGCCAGAAAAAACCTTTTGCGGAAAAGCTGTAATAGTATTGCTCATTCATCATCAGTACCCCAGTGCAAACCATGAAATGCCATAAGCGGTGTCTTGCCCTGAATTCGCCTTACTCGCAAGGAAGAATTGTGTTTTGCTTACGGGATAACCATACGCGTTATCAATAGCACCGCCCTGCCCATCCTTATTTGTGGCAAAGACGGCAAAGCAGGTGTCATTGAATGCCCGTGGGAACGAGTAGGTTCCCCTGGCATTATCCACATTACCCCACTGCATAATCAGCCCCGTTGACTCATCACGACTCCAGCCTGAGAAACCTAATGTAGCCGTGTTTTTCTTATTAAAACTGCTGTTAACCCAGTCTACCGTGGCACGCGCATTAATATTTGCGTCGCGAGTAGCGAGTTGACTATTGAGCCAGTTTGTTAGCGGCCCACCCCATGCGGAGCCACTAACATCTCCGTCTGTGTTTAAAACAGCCCCTCCAGCTTTAATTGGTGCTGGAGAGCGCAGCTCACCTGTTGCAACATCAAAAACCCAAAGTTTATCGTTAACCTCAAAATCTGTTTTCGCATGGAGCACAATCTGTGGGAAATTCGGCTCACCTGTAGTGAGTAATCCCATTGACGCAGCTACCGGATAACCCGATTGAAGGCTTACAATTTGCTTCCATAAAGGAAAGTAATTGTTATCATTATTTTGACGCACTATTGCCGGGCTATAAAATGGTGCTCCGCTGGTAAGTTGAGAACCAAACCCTCCAGCCCCCTCTGTCGCGTTTCCGGTTGAAATAGCCTGAAAGATTTTTGTCAGTACCTTTCCGTGATGCTGTAATTCATTTTCACTAAAATACCCGGCAACAACACTATTGGCGATAAGGGAAATTATTCCGTCACCACCTGACATAAACCCGGTGTCATTATCCCCAATCGCAATTGAACTTCCACCGATATTGTTATTAACATTTACGCCAAATGAAGATGTTTGCGGCAGCGTTAGTTTCCCGCTCATTTCATCGCCAGTTTTCTGGACGGCTCCTTTGGCTTTATCTACTGTGTCATTTAGACCAAGATATTGCAGGATTTCAGAGACAGATCCTTTCCCGATTAAGTCACGGCCTACAGAAGTAAGATCCGTCTGGGAGGCAGTATCGGTTCCTGTGAAATACGGAAGCTTATTATCACCAGTGGTAAGTGTAGCCAGTGCGCTCAGGGTTCCATCAAGAGGCTGAGATACTTTATTCAGCGCATTAACAAGCTTCGTAATAAATCCAGAAAGGCTACCATCATCCATTACATTCACGTTTGCCTTATCACTTACAAATTGAGCAATGGCAGCAGCAATAAAGGTGGACTGTCTAAGCACCTTATTAATTTCATTAGACTTTGCCACCCCTGAGGAAAATCCAGTTGACAATGCAGAAAGTGCCTCATAATCAGCCTGAGAAATAACGTTAGCCCCACCAGCAATGGAAAAGGGTTTGAACTCATTTGTTGGCATTTTTAACTCCAATATCCGGCATCATAACCGGTGATAACTGTACTTTGTGTGTCAAAGCCAAAGAGAGGGTGAGCAGGATCGATAACGTTGAGGCTTTTCACTCTGACGCCACCGGCTTTAATATTCAGTTCACCCGATTTGATAACGGAAATAAGCTCTGCCGATGTGTTCGCTATTCCGTTAATGGCGATAGCGTTTATCGTGATGCTCATGTCCTGGTTGTCTATGATCTGCATGTCGATGCCGGAACCGGCAAAGATGATTTCGAGAATGTCCTCAAGATGGCCGATCGTGCCATCCCAGGTATTAATTGCTATTTGCGCCTTCAGCACCATGCGATACACGTCGTCGCTCAATTGGGTAAACCCAGCATCAGGATCAAACGGTCCTTTCCAGCTCCCCTGGTCCCACCCGAGCCCCTCCGTATCCCACGAGAAATAAACATCAGTGATCGGAACACTGACGTTTCTGCCTCGCCCAACCCATTCACCAACAACGTCGAGTTGTACTCCCACAGCCTTATCCAGGTCAAACTCACGAATAAAGTTTTCCTGTGCTTTAAAAATGTCGGTGAATGGTCGGGTGATAAGGTCAATGTGCTGTTCAAATAAAGGCTTAGTGGCGTGATAGTTCGTTATTTTTTCGGTGTATTTACTCATACAGGCGTCACCTTGATATTGGCAACGTCACCCGCTGCGGCTTCGTTAAAAAGAATGTCCACATTAGCAGCACTTACACTGGCGGCAGACTTACCGATTTTTAGTGAGGTGATATCGTAATAACGACTTTCCCCGCCACTCATTACGCCAAGATTTGCAGGCGAATAAATCCGGCTAATCAGAACACTATCGCCAATCCTCAGGCTGTTGATGTACTTCGCGATCTCCGCTTTCATCAGCTCGGCAACCTGTGACGTATAGCCCGGATAGGTGGTCAACTCGATATCAACAAAAATGCTGACAATAACCGTCCTGTTGAACCGAATGGTTTTCGGCTCGCCATACTTGCCGGTGATGTCGACTGAGGTGGTGCCAAAGGTGTATGTCCCCTGGTCCTTCTTTTTCGACAGGACAGAGGCAATTTCAGTGGCATCCCCTCCTTCCACCACGGCGCAAATAGAGTGCTCCGGCAAGCCGTTGCTGTCAGTAGTGTCGGTATCGTTCTCGTAAATACGTACTCGCGTAACCCCGGCAATATCCAGTAGGGCGCCGTCCATACCGTCAATCGTTGTTTGTGAGGGTAGAGCCGTGCTTCTTGACTGCCTGACACGCAGTTGCGGATCATTCTCTCCTGGTTGCCCCAGAGTGGCCGCAGCAAGGTTGGTGGCGGAACGCCATCCCCTTGTCGGAGTTGCAATGTTTTTGATGGTTCCAGCCAGCGCCGCGACTGCTCCCGGTGTAGTGCAGGTTGATGTGACAGTCACGGTCCCTGAAGGCGGAATATTGACGTTTACCGGAAGTGCCCACTGCATACCGTTGCCATCCCGCACAATACCTGCGGTGATGAGAACCCCGGCATCACCACTGATAACCAGATCAGCCGTCGAATTTGTTGCCACTTTTCTGGTAATGCCATTAATTTTTACGTTGCTTGAGAGCGCCCGTCCCACTCCGGTAGACGGAGAGAAAGAGTTATAAACAGCAATCGCCGTATTGTTTGCGTCATGGATGCCAAGGGCGTAAATCGCCAACATTTGCCCATCTTTACTGTCTGGTTCGAGGTAGGCATCACTACCGTAAATCTGCCTGAAATAGCTGGTCAATGTATCGAGGATTGTCTGGTAATCAGGCGCACTAATCCCCTGGGCGGTTACCGTTGCCGATAACCCCAGCGTTTCGAGGTTTAAAGCCATTTATGCCTCGCTTGTGACCGTGGTTTGTCCGTAGATAGTATTGATAGAGGCCGTGAACGTTACGCGGCGCGTATTGCCGTTGTTCACAGTATCGAAAGAGAGAATGGACAGGACACCCGGCGTCGTGCTGATGCGATCCCGTATGGCCAGGCTGTAAACTTCCGGCCTTTGCTTGCCGAGTACCGACTGGATGTACGGTGTGCCCTCGGCTGCATCCAGAAACCACTGTCCTTTCCACAGCTCAAAGCGTGTCTTCACGGCCTGGGCTACGCATTCCGGGCTGTTCACCAGGAAGGTGTCGTCACCCTGTCCGAAGGTGTAGTCGCCGTTTTCATCTTCACGCCGGTATCGCATTAGTTCACCTTGCCTGAGTTACTGTTACCAGACTGAACGCCGCTATGCGTGTGCTGGTCGCTGATGTCTTTGCCGTTGGATTTCAGCGTGCCGAAGAACTCAATGGCGCCTGTGATCTTCGCCGCGGTTCCGCTCGCAAGGCTACCGACCATGCCGCCCATCCACGTTAACAGGCCGGTTATCGTCACCTTCGCCGAGAAGGTGGACTCCGGAGAGAACACGTCGAAACCGCCTGGCGCGACCAGTTTGATTTTCTTCGTTGTCGGGTTAATTTCGAAGTAGGTGCTGCCGTCATCACTGCGGAACTGCGCAGCTGTGGTGCTGATGCTGCTGATTTTTTTTGCCTGCGACTGCGGGCCGACAATGGCGAAGGCATCACTCAGGTCATGCTGGCGCGGGTCCACCGCCTCCTGTACGCCGCCGTTCTGCCACCAGAAATCGATACAGCGATCGGAGAAGACCAGCAGGCACTCATCGCCTGGCTTGACCGGAAAGGTCAGGGTGCAGCCGCCGCCCCGCGGGAACACCACAGGAACGTCAGGGAGGATCGGGATAGCCTCAGAGCCGGTGCTGCCGTCTTCACCGACTTTCTGGCCGTAGATGGCTGGCTGAACGGTGCAGGTCACTGTGCTGGGGTCGAACGATTGAATGATACCGGGCATGGCAACGCGCAGGCCGGTGAAGATTGACAATTTCTGCGCTTCAAAGGCGTGCTGCTCGCTGCCATCCTGCGCGCGTGGTGATACTGGCATGAGGATCTCCGGGCAATAAAAAACCCGCCGGAGCGGGTTTGCGTGAAAGGTTTAAATCAGGCCCATTTGCCTTGCACGATGCGAGTAGAGAACATCTCCCTTCCCACTACATGGCACCGCTAACGTCATCATTTCGGCGTAACCTTTACCACCTTGCTTTGAGCAGATAGTGGTGTGCATTTTTGCGAGCCTTGCAGCATGGTCGAATTCAATGTAATCGCCATACATCGCTTCTCTAAGAGCTGTTGATTTGGTCAGATTCGGTATGCTGTCGTCCTTTATCATGCTCGCAAAATTAGACAGAGATTCAGCCAGTGCAGAGGTGCAAGCATTATCGTAATTAACGTTGGTGTACGCGGAAGCTCGTTTGCAATCTTCTGAGTAGCGCTGAATAGACACAAGGAACGTGCGCAGGGTTAGGTTATAGCTGCCAACCCTTACATAAACGTTATCCGGTGTCTTTGATTCAGGGAATCGTGTAACGAAACCAATGTCATTAGCAGCTTTTTGAAGAGCTCTTCCTGCACTGGTTTTATCATCAACAGGCAGATCGGCAATCTTCACCTCGGGATGCGAAGCATTAAAATCCGCTTCCTTTTGTTTTTGGTCCGCCAGCCTCTCCCTCTGCCGGTCTGCGTCCCTTTTTTCCTGCTCTACTTGCTCTGTCTTTTTTTGCGCAATCCATTCTCGCTGGGCATTTGCGCCTGAAGGATCCCAACTACATGAAGCCAGGAAGATAGGCAAAATAAACGAAAGCACCACAAACTTTTTCATTTTTGACTCTTCATGTTGCTCTAATAATAGCGGAAGAGCTTTGTAAATCCTTGGCTCCCCGCGCCCCACACATGAGATCCATATACCATGGATTCCCCCTCGTATCGCCGGTGTAGCTAATTGACTGGACGATGTAGACGCCATCAGTGGCCACACTGGCGGGCTGCGCTATAGTGCCGCCAAGGGAAAGGTTACCATCATTGCTCGACTCTGTGATTCTTGCCTGTGATCTTTGAATCTCATCGTTCGGCAACTGGGTGCGGTAGACAGATGCCTGGTCGAGCTGAATTAAGCCGTTCACCCTGATGTTGGGGTTAATCAGACAGCGAACGTTGACGCCAGCCCCCATAGTCTGTTGCGGCATCCCGATGAGCCCGGTATTGCTATTCAGCACGATAGCCTCGTGCAGATATTTATCCTCAGGCACCATCTGCGCCTGCCCGTCCACAAACTGCCAGTTGGCGTTGCACTGCGCCGCGAGGTTGCTCATATAGTCACGAGTCATGCCGTAGAACACCCGGCCCCGGGGCATTACGCGATCCGGGAACTCTCCGGTAACGCCCTGGGTAACGCCGAACGGAGAGAAATCACGCATAAGCACTGTATGAACATCAGACAGCTTATACCCGGCAGACAGGCTGCCGGATGAAACGGCCTCGTTAAACGCCTGATGCCCATCAATGGCCTGAATCAGGGTGAAGATGTCGGTTGGGTTATCGCGCCCGGTAATCGTAAAGCGTATCTCACCGTTGAAAATCTCCCCATAGTTCTGGCCTCGAGTCTGACCGGCCTGGTCAGGCGACACATCCATTACCTGTCCTACCTGGCTTTCCGATACCGGCGGTGCCAGCCCGTCATATCCGGCAATGATGGTGATCCGCGAGAACTCAGAACCGGTTATGCGGCTCATAGTGTCGCGGTTTAGGTTGTAAATCTTAAGCGTTGCAACGCGCGGCCACATGGAGTTGAACCAGTCGATCGTGAACGTCACCTTAAAATCAGAGAGTGATATCCCCTTTCCGGCATCGTCGAGCAGCCTCAATTCGAAGTGACGCATCCAGTTAATGGTCATGTGGTCACCTGCGCAAAATAGAGGTGAGAAGAAGATCCCAGGTTGGTTTTTGTAGGGTATTCCGGCGCGCCGTTATCAACCAGAACAGCCAGCACGCCGCTGATCCCCAGCTCAGGATATTGCTCTATCAAGTCGACTTCAGGTACCAGCGGCACACCAAGTAATACTGGCTGCCCGCCAGTGTCCATAACGTCCATTACCCAGCCAGCTTCATCACGCCACAGCACACGCAATGTATACGTCACCGTACCTAACTGGATGCGAAATTGCTGGTTATCAGCGGTAAGAGGGATTTCAGTTACGTTCATCTGATCCTCAGCGCATTTCCAATCCCGGTGCCTTTCAGTCCGTTAAAAAAACCGGACGAAGAGAGGAGGGACTCGTTAACAGGGACGGGTGATTTATTACCACGGCTCTGGACTGCTGCTGTGCTAACCCCCTCCGACATACTGGATTTATCAGCAACGGAAATTTGCTGGGTCTGGGTGATGAGAGCCTCCCGCAGCGTGAGAACACATGACAGTACATTTTCCGTGGCCTTCTCAGTTGTCACCTCAATGGCGCGGAGGAGCATATTGCTGTATGTGCGTTTACCAGTGACCACGTCAAACGGAATCCTGGAGGTTTGCAGTTCCAGCAACTGCTGGTAAACCTCCTTTGGGCTTAGGCCAATCCCCAGACCGATTCCAGAGACATCAAGGAAGTCGAGAATAGAGCCGCCACCAGCGAACCCACACTCAATAGTGACTTCGCTGGCCCGCTTATAAGCATGATCGTTAATTGGGGCTCCCGTTTCTACGGGATGCTCAGTAATCTCCAGAGTATCAACGTGCTTTTCAGATACCACGACATCAGGCACAAAGATGCCAATCTTCCTCGATTGCAGCCGGAAAATAGCCGACAGAACATCCATCAGTAGATCCTCGGTTGAAGTTGTTGGGTCAGGCGGGAGTTAACGCCAGACTGCCGATCGGCAACCTCACGGCCTGTAGACGCCGGGTCGTTTGCTCCATAGATATTGATAGTGGTTTCCTGGCTCAGTTGCGAGCCGCTACCGGGCATGTTGCTCATAACTTTCGGGATGTAGTTTCGCGTTTCCTGCGGCATTAAATCCATGCCGTAACGCTGAACATTGCCGATCCCCCAGTTGTAAGACGCCAGCGCTTTGCTCAGGTCGCCGCCATTACGCGTCAGCAGCTGGCTGAGATATTTGGCAGCGGCCTCCGCTGATTTCATGGGATCGAACACGTCATTTCCGCGCAGCCCCATGTCGCGCGCCGTGCCGTCCATAAACTGAAACAGCCCTTTTGCGCCAGCGCCTGATGTCGCGAACTGGTTGCCGCCCGATTCAGTGATCGCAACGCTCTTCAGCAGACCTTCTGGCAGCCGATAAAGCGACTCCAGCTGGTTGAACATCGGCTGCATCCAGTCGAGCAGCACTTTACCCTGGGCGCTGGCCTGCGGGCGCTTTACCTCCGGCAATGGTGAATTCTCGCCAATTGCTGGCGTAATGGTTGCAGCCCCTGCGGGTGGGAGGATGCCGTCAGCAATTTGCTTGATGCCATCCGCGATTTTACCCAGCACTCCGGCGCTCCGCCCGTGGTAGTCTGCCGCTTCTTTTCGCGATCTCTCCTGGGTACCGTTCAGTTCATCAATTTGGGGGTCGCGCTCATTTCTGCTCTCACTTTTTTGCCCGCTGCCACCAAAAAGCCAACCATTAACGGTCTTCCCGATGCTTCTTGGGTCAAATCCAACATTATCTTTTATCCAATCAGCCGTGTTATTGGCGCTGTCTGAGACCGCAGGAATAGCATCGGGGCTACCTCGGCCCTGCCCCAGCAGGTTTTTACCGATGCTCGCGGCGTCTGACCAGCGTCCCTCGTTGAGGGCGTTTATCAGATCGCCAATCATCTGGATCATCTTGCCGAACTCACCAAACTGCCTGGTCAGATTGTCGATGTCACCTTTGATGGACCAGTTTTTCAGGTCGATGTTGAGAAGTTTGGCGATCTCAGCGCCAATCTCAGCCACGGAATCCCGGAGCTTGCCGAGCGACTTAATGGCTGCATTAATTTCAGGCTCCCACTTCTCCCAGGCAATCAGGCTTTTACCGCCCTCCTTCCAGGTCTGATAGTCCTCAATCAGCGCCAGAATCGCCGTACCGAGAGCGATAATGATGCCGATCGGGGACTTGAGAAACTCTGTATTAAGCACACGCCACGCCGAGACCAGCGCAGCAAACAGACCGATCAGCTGCTGAACCTGAGGGGGGAGTCTTTTGAACCACTCAATCAGGCCGCCGACCGCTTGCGAAACTCGCCAAGCCATACGGGAAATAGCATCCGCTGCAAAGAGAATTCCCTTCACTACCTTCGTAATAACTGCTTCTATCTTCGGCCAGTTGTCGAGAAGTTGCTTCTTGAGGTTATCGACGCTGCCTGTCAACCCGCCAGCCAGATTTGAGCCTATCTTGTCTCTTGCCTGGCCAAGCACCATGACCAATCCACGCATGGACGTCATGAACCTGTTAGATTTTTCCGCGGCGGCGTCGGTATTTAAGCCAATAATTTTAGCGGTGAGGGCATACTGAGAGCTGAATTCTCCGAGTCCCCGGCGCATCGCCATCAGGGTATTTTCGTCGATACCCAGCATCTGCGCGTACTGATTAGCGCGATACTGCGGCATGCTGCTGAGGCGCTGGCCGACGCCGGTAAAGATCGCCGACATGTCACGCATCTTCCCGGAGGCATCCCGCGTCTGCACACCCAGGCGGTTCAGGAAACCTTCAGCACCCGGATTATTGCGCATGAATCGCGCCAGGCTCTCCAGTGAGTTCTGCGCAGCCTCGGCGCTGGAGCCGGTTTGCGATGCGGCATATCCCAGCGCCTTAATGCCGCTGACCGTCGCCCCGGTGCGCTGTGAGGCCCAGTACAGTTTGTCCAGGCCGTTGGCGATCGAAGTGGTAAAGCCCACCACCGCCAGCGCCGTGGATTCCACCACAGCCCCCAGTTTTACAACGTTCGCCGCTACGCCCTTGAGCGTGGCTTCAAACTTCGCCTGCCCCGCGCCGTCGATATCGAACCCCAGAGAGACCAGGTAATCACGGATAGTATCAGCCATTGTTATCGGCTCTCCATTTGGCTATGCGCGCGTCGTTATCGTCACGCATATCGAGGTAATCGTTAAGCAGCGCGATGCGGCACAGGTCCACGGCGCCGCTGTCGAGGTCTTTCTGATCGAGGTTGAAGGCGAGCGCCGGGCGCAAGATGTATTCCTCTCCGCCCGGCAGGGTGTTGAACGTTATGCCGCTGATTGGGTGGCTGTCCCGCTGGTAGGGAGTTCTTGCAAAAAATTTCCCAGAGAATCCGCGACCACCCGCGCCACCAGTTGCAGCATCACAAACAGGTCAATGTCGTCGAATGCCATACTGCCCTGCTGGCACACCTGCACCCATCCTTTGCCATGCTGACGCGCCACTACCTGTAGACAGGGAAACAGGATCGCATCAACATCAGCATCGCTGAGGCCTGAAACAGCATCAGCAATCTTCGGGAGAATGCTTTCCAGCGCCCCTTCGGTGTCTTTTGCATTAACTTTCGCCTGGACGGTGCGGAAGTCAGATACCAGGCCCGCCAGAACCGGCAGGAGCTTGCGGGAGACCTTAAGCTGCTCGAATACGCTCAATTTGCCGATACGGTACTGCTGATCCTTGATGGTAATTTCCATGGATTAAAATTCCCCGAGTAACTGGTCGATTTTGCCCGCGTCAAAGACCCAGGCCACGGTACCGCCCTCTTTGGCGTTGGCGTGGTCTGGCTGCTTCTGGAATGCGCAGGCGCGGGCGGTGGTGATATCGCCGGAAACGCTATTGCGGATCACGAACACGTTGTTTCCCCAAAGGGCTGAAGACTGGCTTTGCGCGTTGTACGCCAGCGAAAGCTTTTTGTTTACTGGCGACGTCTTCAGCAGAGTCACTGTGATGGTTCCGCTCTTCCCGGCGTGCAGGCTGTGCATCACCTCGCCGTCAGCGCCGATCGTCATGGTGTTTTTGTTTTCGGTCATGGTGACCGTAATGCCTTCTTCCGAGTTGGCAGAGCCGTAACCGAGGTCAATCACCCCGGTCGCGGTTACATCGAGAAAAGAATAAGTTGCCATTTATCGCTCCTTAGCGAACCACATCGATTAGAACATCGGCAAAATGAACCGCACCAGCCAGTTTGGTTGCTACCTGAATCACCGGCGCTTTACGTGCTTCGCGATCTGCCTGCGCCTGGGTGCTCAGCGGGTTAGCGAACACGTAATACCCTTTTGTCAGCGTGTCGCCCGGCTGCACCTGACCAACAGCACCGCCACTCCAGATTCCGGGGGCAACCAGGCCGTTATTCACTGCCTGATCCATGGATTGCTCCACGTTCGTAAGCAGTCGAGTCACACCCGCTTCGGTCTGTGGGATTTTGGTGGTTGAGGTATACAGCAGATTCCAGAGGTTGTTCTGGACGTAGTTTTGTAGCCAGTCGAGACCGTGACGCTCGTCGAAGAAGTCGCCGTTCGACATCACGCCTTCCTGGATGATGGCGGTATCGTTGGCGTAGCGCACGAACACGTTGCAGTTCTTGGCCTTCAGCGTGTCGGCCTGCTGCGCGGTGATCGTTTCGGCGGTAACCCCCGGCTCCTGTTTGAACTTCAGGGTGATAGTGGTGTTATTGCCGAGGAAGTTCACGGTGAACGCGCGCCCGAACGCCGACGCCGCAGCATACGGCACCTGACTGTACTGGCAGAACACCCGACCATAGCCCGCAACTTTCAGCTTGCTGGCAATGTCAGTTGCATCGGTGGCGCTCAATACTTTCGAGTCTGCCGTGGTGACACCGTACACGCGGGAATCGCTTGCAGAGCCAATCAGCGCAGCAACGTCGAGATGATCCTGGTCCGTCATCGTCTTATCAGCGATAACCAGTCCGTACCAGTCAGCAGAGTAATTCAGCGCGGCAGACACGGATGGCGTAGCAGAACCAGACTGTGCCGCAGTACAGTTGCGGGCGGCTCCCGGCTGGCTGCCGGCGTCGATACCCATTAGCGGAGCCAGGTCAGTACCTGCACCAGCAGCAGTAGGAATACCCACAACCGAGGTGGCCCCGGTTGATGACGAGGTGATCACGAAATGTGATGTGACTGCATTCCAGGTCACGACGGCACTGGTCAGCTTGGTGGTGATTGCCGTTGCAACCTGCTCAAGTGTGGTAACCGAGGATAAGTCGATCGCAGTGATGTTCCTGGCGGTGCCGTCAATCGTGATATTCAGCGCACCATCTGTGACAGCGCTGAAATTGTCCACTCGTTGCTCGCTGGCATTCAGTTTGGCCCCGGTAAGCGTGCCAGCAGTGGCGGGGATCGCCGTCTTATCCATTTTACCGATATACAAATTGAGCGGCTGCGGGGACTGCTGGAAGTAAAGGTTTGCGGCCTTGTACTCCTCCGAGGTGGTGCCGAAGTCAGCGGCCACGCTTTCGATGTCGTTGTACAGGCGCATGACTTCTGGTGCGGTAATGACGCCTGACGTCCCAAGGATAAGCAGAGCGCCGAAGTCGCGCCCCTGCGCCGCCCTGAGCGCGAGCGAAACCTGCACGCGCACGACGCGTGATACAGATAAGCCGTTAGGCATAGGTTAATCTCCGAAAAATTCTACTGGGACTGAGAGGAAAGATTTGATGCCGTACTCGCGGACAACCTTGCGGCGAAGCGTTACGGACAGGTCATAGCGGCGCTGCCACTGGTTGTTGATGAGCTCCGGCGCCGGAATGATGCGCCCAACCTCCCCCAGAGTCAGTCCGACCCGGTTTAGCTCTGCGTTGTTCTGCGACACAAACAGGCCGCTGCGGAACGTCTTGGCGTAAGCCTGCCCGCCGGGGCCGTAGAAGCAGCAGAGCACCACCAGGCTTTCAAACTGCCACTGGTAGTCGGTGTCATCATCTTTGGTGATGAAATCCGGGTTGGCTGCATCCTGAAAGTCGGTTATACCGAACCCACACCAGTTGGTGCCCAGCGGCGGGATAGCGGGCTGCGGGTCAGTGAATCGCGGTATGGCCATACCGTCAGGCAGACCAGAAACACCGCGAATCCACCGGCTCAGCTCACGTTCCAGCGCCTGGTCGTATTGCGGTACCGGATTGGTCGGCGTCAGGTAGCCAGGTTGCGTGGTGTCATTCAACTGGCGTACCTCCGTCGAACTCCATCAGCTCACAGTGCGCCTGAACGAAGCCAGCGCCGTATGAGGTGTACGGATCCACAAACGTGACACGGTAGTGCCGCCCGTTGTAAAGCACCACGTCAGCATCCAGAGTTGTCCTGCCCTGGGTTAAGCGGAAAGTGGTCACCACCAGGATTGCACCGCCGATAACCTGACCTGCCGCCATGCGTCTGGCTTCCAGCGAACGGTCAACCGTCACCACGCCATTGAAGGGGATCTCCTCTTTGGTATTGGTCGCGAATCCGTCAGCGTCTTTCGCCTGGTGGTTGCGGGTGCAGACCAGCGTGTAATCGCAGAAATCAGGATCCGACAACACCTCAGTGACATCGAGAAAAGGCATTATTTTTTACCTCTCACAACGAAGGTGATCGAGCGGACAAGATAGCCCCGAGCACGAAGCGGCTTATCTCCGGCTATAGGCGGCGAAGCCTTTCTTCGTAACTCTTTGGTCATATCCGAGATTGGTGCCAGCCTGTCGCCATCGTTAATCACACGCTTTGCGGCATCGGACGCCAGTTGCCCGGCGCCCGTGAGTTCGCGCTCAGCAGCAGTGAAGTTGCCGTCCAGCGCATGACCAGCAGCCGCCTTGAGATGCTCAGCGGTTATCTTTGCCGAATCCTCAATACCGATGTCCAGAAACGGGCGCGGCGGCAACGTCACCTCTTGCCCACCGAGCCGGACCGTTGCCCCGGTGGATTGCAGATAGGCGATCTCGGCGTTGTTGAGCTCTTCCCCGTCTTCACGTGTCGCGTTGGATTCAGGGATGCCCACCAGCACATCCATCTTCGATAGCCTGTCGAGACCAGCCAGCACCGAGGCGGCATTATCCGCCCTGATTTTCACGCCGCTCATAACAGCTGACGCCCACCAGCGCCGAACATCGACCACCACCAGAAAAACTCCTGGCCGTATCCGGTTTTGTTCCAGAATCCGGCGTCGGGATTGATGGTGCCCGAGTTGTCATAACTGACGCTGACCTTATCGACAGATTTCGACGACGCTACGCCGCTGCCACCGCTACTGACAAAGCCGCCCGA
>OAVW01000348.1_pt1 | contig 15047 bp, 9 predicted proteins | sample 1495321 | NCBI WGS metagenome assembly OAVW01 (sample SAMEA2580108, study PRJEB22360) | human gut metagenome | biome: human gut; feature: human-associated habitat; material: faeces | place: Denmark | collected 2008/2010 | reverse complement strand
AGGGAGAGCGGGTTGAGTAGCAGGCGCAGACCGGCATCGGACCAGGCGGTACGCCCCGCCAGGGCGATAGTGTCGCCGGGGCGTGCACCGGAGCGTAGCACGGCGCGATCCGTGTAGCCGAGGGCGGTGACGGTCACCGACATTTCGGTGGAGTCGCCAATATCGCCGCCGCCAATCACGCATTCGGTGGCTCCGCAGGCGTTGATTCCGTCCACAATGCCGTGGGCGAAGCCGTCAATCCAGCCGTAAGGAGTGCTACCGGGCAGACTCAAAGAGATGAAGAGGCTCGCCGGGCGTGCCCCCATGGCGGCAACGTCGGCGAGGTTCTGGGTCGCGGCTTTGCGCCCCACATCGTAGCCGCTACTGCGGGCGGGTTCCAGAATGAGCTCACCGGCCTCGCCCGCCCGTGCGATACCGCCGGGCCAGAGGTTCATGAAGTCCTGGTCCTCAACGAGAGTGTCGGTGGTGACCACGGTACGCTGACCGGGCGCGGGCGCGGCGAGGACGGCACAGTCGTCACCGGGGCCCACTTCCAGGGATTCGATATGCCCCGCTTGGCGTGCTGCAGCGGCAACCTGCTCGTTGTGGGCGTTGATAATCGGCATGAAAGCGCGCAGAACGCGGGACTCCCCCAGCTTTGAGAGAGGTGTCTCTCGCATGGGGTTGTCCCGCGTTTCGCTAAAAGTCTGAGGATTCACATCCTCTATTATCGCGTATTCTGACGCGTTATGTTCGCCTTATGCTCCGCGGCTGAAGTAGCGGACTGCCAGAGCAATCAGCACCAGACCGATGAGTGAGAAGAGGATCAGCGGTGCAATGCCGGAAAGTCCGGAATCGTCCGCGTCCGCATTCTTCACAGCCTGCTCCTGGGCGGCGTTCGCACCGTCAGCCTTTGCCACGCTCTTTGCGGAGCGGCTGGCGCTAGCCGGGGGGGGGGGGGGGCTAGGCGACTTCGAAGCCGATACCGAGCTTGAGGAGTTCGAGGGGCTTGCCTCGTGGGAGTGGTCCTCGTCGGTCTTATTACGCGAGAGGTATCCAGCAACCCAGTCTGCCGCACCGGGGATGGAGTCATTCGAGCCGTTATTGGCTGCGATTCGTCCGAGGGTGGTGCCGCCAGAACGCAACGGATCGTCATCCTCGCCATCAAGCCTGTCGCTCGGTGCTTTGCTCGGTGAAGAGCTCGAAGATCCCGAAGAGGAACTTGAGGATTCAGAGGAGTTGCCCGGTCGCGGAAGCTCAATGGAGATGATGATATCTTCCCCAGAGACTTCCTGACGATTGCCGGGGACGGTCACCGGGTTGTTCGCCGGAGGAATCGGAGCAACAGGTTCGGTCTCGATCGGGGTAACCGATTTGGAGTCCGAGCTGTCCTTGTTATCCTCTACCGGAGCTACCGGAATCACGGGGATGACCGCATCCTTGGTCGGCTCGTTAGTCGGATCCTGAACCGGGGCCGGGACTACCGGAACCTGAGAAGGATCCTGGGTGGGTGCCTCAGTCGGTTCCTGAGTCGGCTCGGGAGTTACGTCCTTGGTCGGTTCAGGAGCGGGCTCCGGATTCGGTTCGGGAGTCGGGTCCTGAGTTGGCTCCGGGGTCGGCTCGGGAGTTACATCCTTCGTCGGCTCGGGAGTAGGTTCAGGGGTGGGCTCTACCGTAGGCTCAGGAGTCGGATCCTGAGTAGGCTCCGGGGTCGGCTCTACCGTAGGCTCAGGAGTCGGATCCTGAGTAGGGTCAGGAGTTGCGTCCTTGGTGGGTTCCGCGGTGGGTTCCACAGTAGGCGCAACGGTCGGCTCTGGAGTGGGAGCGACAGTAGGTTCTGCCGTCGGCTGGACCGTAGGCTCCGCAGTCGGAGCTACAGTCGGCTCAGCCGTCGGAGTTGCGGTAGGAGCAACACTCGGTTCGGCACTTGCGCTAGGAGCTACGGTCGGCGTAGCGGTAGGTTCAGCGGTAGCCGTCGGGTTTGCAGTCGCACTAGCAGAAGCGGTGGGCTCGGCAGTAGGCTGCGCGGTAGCGTTCGGGCTGGGCGTAGCACTTGCGGAAGGCTCGGCGCTAGCGGTGGGCTGAGCACTCGAAGAAGCGCTAGGCTGAGCGGTGGGCTCTGCCTGCGCTTTGTCAGTCTTATTGTCCCCCTGAGCGGTGGGCCATGCGCTCACGGTTGCGAGCGTGGGTACTGCCGCCTGAGAGGAAGATGCCGCGTTTGCGGTGGGGTCCAGGGTTTGGCTTGCGGTGGCGGCAGGGTTGGGCGGAACCTGAGACGCCGCCTCTTGCACATCTTGAGCAAATGAGGCCACGTAGGGGCTTCCGGAAGCAACCAGTGCTGTCGCCAGACTCGCAGAGACCACCTTACGGTTTCGTTTTCCCAAAGGTTGTCCTTGACTTTCTGATACGTTGTGAGTGAATAGATACCCAATCGCTAGGGCAGATTGGATATACCTTCATCTATTCTACCGAATCGGCTTTTTCTTCATTACTCACTTTAGCGCTTTCATACCAATCTTTGAGCTTCAAGATGTGCAACGACCATCAACAACATCTTTTCGTTACCTAGAAGCATCATTTCATGCACTTATGAGCAGAATTACGTTTTGCCTTATCAATACCACTTTAAAACTTGCACTCCACCATCCAAGCAGCCCCGAGGTGGGTGTAAGTGATTTTTCTCATGAGTGAGAAACGAGCGATTCTCATAAGCTTTTGGGGTTCAATACGTACCAATTACCCCTCCCGCACAGACCGAACTTGCCCACCGCGCAAAAAGCGCCCCGGTGCGAATCCCTGAAGAATCCGCACCGAGGCGCCTTACAGCAGGGGCTACTCCCCCGCCGTTACGTATTCAATAACTGAGCGCAGTCAAAACGACGGCGCACCCAAGAACTAGCGCAGTCTCAGAACTAGCGCAGCTTCAAGAACAACTAGCGCTACCTCAAGAACTAACGCAGACCCAGGGGGCGTTCCATCGCCAGGGTCAGCAACTCGCTAATCAGATCAGTGTAAGAGATACCGGTGTTCTCCCACATGGTCTTGTACATCGAAATCGGGGTGAATCCGGGCATGGTGTTCACCTCGTTGATGACCAGGCGGCCATCCTCGGTGTAGAAGAAGTCCGCACGCGACAGACCTTCACCATCCAGCGCCAGGAACGCCTTCACAGCCAGCTCACGCAGACGATTCTGCACATCCTGCGGCAGGTTCGCCGGGCACACGGTCACAGCAGAAGACTCAGAAACATACTTCGCCTCAAAGTCGTAGAAGCCGTGGTCCTCGTCCACAACCTCAATCTCGCCGGGGTAGGATGCGCGCGGCATCTCGCCGTGGTGGCCGTCGAGCACAGCGCACTCGATTTCGCGGCCCACAATACCCGCCTCAATAATGATCTTCGGGTCGTGGCGGCGTGCCTCTTCAATCGCGGGCACGAGCTCCTCCACCGAATCCACCTTGGTAATACCGAAGGAAGAACCTGCGCGGGTCGGCTTCACGAACATGGGGAAGCCCAGCTTCAGCACGCGCTCCAGAATCTGCTCGCGGTCCTCGTGCTCCCACTGGCGGTTGGTGACAACCTCGTAGGGGCCGACCTCCAGGCCAGCGGACTCGAAAGCAACCTTCATAAAGTGCTTATCCATACCCACAGCGGATGCGGTCACACCGCAACCCACATAGTGCAGGTCAGCCATTTCCAGCAGACCCTGCACGGTGCCGTCCTCACCGAAGGGGCCGTGCAGCAGCGGGAACACAACGTCTACCGGTGCAGTGCGGGTAACGTTACCCTCAGCATCCACCAGGGTCAGGCGGGAATCGCCGGCGCCCATCGGCAGGAACACCTGCTGGGTACCCTCGGGGAACTCTGCGGTACCGCGAGTGCCGGCGGTCAGCTCGGCAAGCTGCTGCTCGTCGGTCAGGTACCAGCGGCCGTCACGGGTAATACCGATAGTGATGACGTCGTAGGCGGTGCGGTCAATAGCGCCCAGAACGCCAGCAGCGGTAATGAGCGAAATCGGGTGCTCGGAGGAGCGGCCACCGCACAGCAGGGCGACGGTCTTCTTCTCGGTCATATATTTCTCCTAGTCAATGTTCCCCTACCCTCATGTCCGGAAGGTGGAACGGCAATGCGTCAATAATCCTAACGCACGAATACCGTCGCGGTCACTGATGCGTTTCTCACGCACCGGTTTTCCGCAACGGTATCCGTCCTTGGATGTTTACATTCAATCTTCTAGTATGTCCTGGCACACAACCCGAATCAAGGGGTGCCAGCACACCAGAAAGCTTCAAAACCTAGTGGCTCTCATGCTTGAGGCGGCGACCGAGCAGCTGAGGCGCCAACTCCTCAATGCCAATACGGCCCGAAAGCACAGCCACCACAGCCTCAACAATGGGCATCTCCACGCCGTGGCGACGAGCCAGCTCAGCCACCACCGGTGCCGATTTAATCGACTCAGCTGTCTGGCTCATGTGCTCGTGCAGGCGGTCAGGGGTAACACCCTGAGCCAGCAGGCGGCCCGCCGTGTGATTACGAGACAGCGGCGAAGAGCAGGTCGCAATCAAGTCGCCCATACCGGCAAGACCGCTCATCGTCGCAGCCTCGCCGCCCAACGCCACCGCCAGGCGGGTAATCTCCGCCAGACCGCGCGTCATAATGGACGCCTTCGAGTTATCGCCATAATTGCGGCCTTCGCAAATACCCATGCAAAGGGCAATCACGTTCTTCACCAGGCCACCAATTTCGGTACCCACCACATCCGTGTTGGTGTACGGGCGGAAGTACGCGCACGCAATCGCGTGAGCAACAGCCTCAGCCACCGGCAGGGTACGAGCCGCAACCACGGAGGCGGTAGGCTCCTCCCCCATGATTTCCTTCGCCAGGTTCGGGCCCGAAAGCACGCACACGCGGTGCGGAATATGGCCGATCGCGCGCAGATCAGCACCGCGCAGAGCCATGGATTCTTCCAGTTCCTCGGTAATGACCTGCGACATGCGCAGACCCGTACCGGTCTCCAAACCCTTCGCCAAAGACACCAGCATGGCGTTCGGCTCAATATAGCGAGCGAAGCTCTGCAACTGCGAACGCAGAACCTGCGCGGGCAGGGCAAGAACCACAATATCCGCACCGACAAGCGCCTCGGGGGCATCCGCCGTGAAGTGCATGTTATCCGGTAGCTTCATTCCCGGAAAATAGCGGGCGTTCTCGCGGGTGCGCTCACACTCAGCCATCACCTGCTCATCACGACCGATAAGGGTCACGCGAGTGTCATCGCCGCGCTCGCGGGCAGCGTCCGCCGCGATCTTAGCGAAAGCGGTGCCCCAGCTACCGGCGCCAAGCACCGCAATAGACTGTACGGTTGCCGGAGGGGTAAATTCAGGGCTTGCTGCGGGGGTGCGTCCAAAGAAGGTCACGAAAACACCTGCTTCTCTTCCTTGCGAGGTTATTGTGCGAGTCCCTGACAGACGCCTCAGCAAATAGCCGCGGCTTCTGTCAGGGCCTCTACGATTTTCCCAGTTGGGATGCTACTTTTCGTCCGGTTCGCCGAGCGCGCCACCAACCGGGCCCGAGGGGGTACCGGGGGCTTCGCGACGCTTCGTGCGGGGGTTCCAACGACCCTCAGGAGCCTTCTCACCGCGGATCTTCTCCAGCTCGGCGGTAATAGCGTCCAGCATGGCGTCGGTGACCACGCCCAGTTCGGTGCGGGTGTGCTTAGCCTCGGGGCTGGCGTCCTCAACGAGGGAGGCGATATCCAGCGCCTTGCCAACCTTCACGCGAACGGTCTTGCGTGGGAACAGCGAAATCTTACGCTTCTCCTTGATGCGGCCGTCCTCGCCGGGCTCATCCACGTAACCGAGAATCTGCTCGTCACCCCAGTGCGCCACCGGGTAGACGGGCGCGCCGGTCGCAAGAGCCAGACGAGCCGCGCCGGTACGCGCCTGCATGGGCCACAGCTGCGGATCGTGAGTGGTGGTGCCCTCCGGGAAAATCACGACGGCACCGCCAGCCTCAACAATCTTGCGGGCAGTAATCAGGGACTTACGCGCATCCACCGAACCGCGAACCACAGGAATATGCGCGAGCTTGCGCATAATGTAGCCGAGTACGGGAGCACGGAACAGCGAATCCTTCGCCAAGAAGCGCGGCAGGGCGCCCTCAACGAAAGCAGGGAAAGCCACGGTCACCGGGTCAAGCTCGGTGGTGTGGTTAGCCACCGGAGGGCACCCGCCGCTCTTAGGCAGGTTCTCGCAGCCGGTAATCTCAACGCGCGCGATGAGATTGTACAGCCCGCGCGCAGCGTTACCGAGCACCTTGTACAGAGCATCACCGGAGGCGGTGGGCTCAATCTCAGGCAGAGCCTGCTTTCCCTGCTGTCCGCTCACTAGTCCTGAACCTCAACTTCCTCGGGCTCAACAACGACGATTGCTGCATCGGGCTTGGGAGCCTTCGACGCCTTGCGTGCCAGCACCTCAAAGTTGGCACCCAGGCCCTTGAGCTTCTCCTCGAAGTTCTCGTAGCCGCGAGCAATCAGCTCAACACCGCTCACGTGAGAGGTGCCCTTAGCAGCCAGAGCAGCAATGATGTGGGAGAAGCCGCCGCGCAGGTCCGGAACCTCAATGTCGGCACCGGTCAGCGGGGTGGGGCCAGAAATAATAGCGGAGTGGCCGTAGCCCTTACCCTCGAAACGGCAGGGTGTGCCGCCTACGCAGTCACGCATGACGACAATATCTGCACCCATCTGCTTCAGGGCGTTGGTGAAGCCGAAACGCTCCTCGTACACGGTCTCGTGCACGATGGACGCGCCCTTAGCCTGAGTTAGCGCCACGACGAGGGGCTGCTGCCAGTCGGTCATGAAGCCGGGGTGCACGTTGGTCTCAAAGACGATGGGCTTCAGCTGAGCACCGGGGGTGCGCTGAGCCGGGTGGGTGAAGCGGATACCGTCGGCGGTCACCTCGTACAGGCCGCCCATCTTGCGGAACTGGTTCAGGAACGCGGTCATATCCTTCTGAGCTGCACCGCGAACGAAAATGTCGCCGCCGGTAGCCAGAGCCGCAGAAGCCCAAGAAGCGGACTCGTTACGGTCGGGCAGGGACGCATGATCGTAGCCGGTCAGCTCGTCCACGCCCTCAATGACGATGGTGCGGTCCTCGTTGATGAAGATGATTGCGCCCATCTTCTGCAGAACAGCAATCAGGTCAATAATTTCGGGCTCAATCGCAGCGTTGCGCAGGATGGTCTTACCCTTAGCGCGCACACCGGTGAGCAGAACCTGCTCGGTAGCGCCCACGGAGGGGTAGTTCAGCACAATCTCTGCACCCTTCAGGCCCTCTTCGGGAACGATTAGGGTGGTGCCGGTTTCATCGTCCTTCTCAACGACTGCGCCGAACTTGCGCAGTGCAGACATGTGGTAGTCGATGGGGCGGTCACCGATCTTGCAGCCACCCAGGTTGGGGATGCGTGCGGTACCGAGGGTGTGCAACAGCGGGCCCACCATCAGAATCGGGATGCGGGAATTACCACCGAAGAGCTGAATCTCCTCTGCGTTCTTTGCGGCGGTGGTTGCATCCTGTGCGGGGTTGAGGGTCAGAACACCAGCTTCGCGGTCGTAGTCGACCTTTGCGCCGTGCAGCTCCACGAGGGTGGTAACGATTTCGACATCGCTCAGGTCAGGGACGTTACGCAGGGTCGAGGGGGTCGAACCGTGCAGTGCTGCGACCATCGCCTTGGGCACCAGGTTCTTGGCGCCTCGAACGTGGACCTCACCAACGAGCGGAGTGCCACCTTCAATGCGAAGCTTGCTGATGTTCTCAGTCATTAAAAATCCTTTGTGGAGTCGGCTGGTTTAGGCCGAACTTTAACAGTGTGCCGATGCGCCGCGTTCAGTCGTGCCGCGCCCTTGCCGGTAGCAGGGCGAAACGGGCGCATATATTCATCATTATTCTAAGCCCTGCGTAAAGGTGCTCCAAACGACGAAGAGCTGTTGGAACTCGTGACTGAGATTTTGCTCTGTTGCATGTGTGAAAAACCGCTCTGACCCCTCAGATTCAGAGCCAGAAAAAACAAAAAGATACACAAATATTCACACGAATGCAAATATTTTCTAGTTCTTCGCCGAAATTTGACGTTAGTTTTGTCTTTTTGACGCACGAATTTGAACTTGAGAGCAACCTCACCCCTACAATAGCGTGCACACTCGTGCCCACTGAACGGCGCCTCCGCTCTCACGGAGGAGCCAACCAGCTCTCAACTGCGGCATCGGCGCCGGCACCGACCTTGCACCCGCGCAGTACGGAGCCTCACGGCAGGGAACGGGCGTGCATTCACTGCATACAACCTTGCGATGACGCCCAACTAAAACGGTTCGGCTTCCTGCTTCACTTCAACTTCAAAAATTCACTTCAACATCACCGTAAATATTCGAAGGTCAACTGAAAACCACGGCGTATCGCAACCAACCACAGGTCACTTCGCGGCTGCATCCGCGAACTACCGGAGGACCCCAAATATGACACATCACAACACTGCATCACGCATTTCGCGCCGTCGCCTCGTACAGGGCGCGGCATGGAGCGCCCCCGTTATCCTCGCCAGCGCAACCGTCCCCGCATGGGCGGCAAGCGGCGAGTCCACCTGCTCCCCCGCTCTGACCCTCAAGCCGACCGCAACCGGCTTCGACGACAAGGCTGGCGCATACACCGAATGGCTCGTCCCGGAAGGCGTTGGACGAGTACGATTCGACCTCGTGGGAGGTGCCGGCGGTGCCGCGTCTTCCTTCACCCCCAGTTACCTTACCGAGGTCACGAACGCCTCCCTGGCTGGCGGCGGTGCCGGTGCACAGCTCAGCGGCGTCCTGGCGGTCAAGTCCGGCGATATCCTGCGCGTCTGGGCGGGTAACGGCGGCGTCGGCTCTGCATCCGGCGCGCAGCCCGCACTCGGCGGCGAAGGCTACGCTGCAGGCGGCGACTCCACCGGCTCCAGCACCGCAACCGGCGCAGCGCAGGTAGTGGGCACCGACAGCGGCTACGTGTACGGCGCGTCTGGCGGCGGTTCCTCCGCGGTCGAGCTCGTTCGTGACGGCTCAGTCACCGTCGTAGCCGTGGCAGGCGCGGGCGGCGGCGGTGCACAGCTGGGCACCCTCACCACCCACCAGAGCATCTTCGACACCCAGCCCAAGGACCAGCTGAACCCGGCACTGCGTATCGCCATGGAACACCGCGATGCCAACAGCACCACGGGCGGTAGCGCAGGCGGCGACCTGGGCACCGACGACCCCGGCCAGGGCGGCATGCTCATGGCAAGCCCCTACCAGGAATTCAAGCCCCTCGACGAGGACGACAAGACCCTCGACATGCGCTTCATGGTCACCGGCGGTACCGCTGGCCGCTCCGGCGTGGCGGGCACCCTCGGCGAGGCAATGATCGGCATCCTCGACGAGAACAACGAGCTGAAGCTCATGCCCATGTCTACCTCCTGGTTTGAGTCGTACGATTTCCCGCGCTACTACCTCTACGGGGGCGACTCCGTGCATGAGGGAGAAAAGGGCACCGGCGGTGCGAACGCAACCGGCTCTTACCGCGGTAAGGGCGGCTCGGGCGCACTGCTTTCCCGAACCCAGGGCAAGCTCTCCCTCACCTCCGTAGCATCCGGTGGTGGCGCCGGCTACGGCGGCGGCGGCGCAGGCCTGAACATCTGGACCGTTGGCTCATACTACGAGGGCGTTTTCGGCCGCCAGGTGCAGTTTGAGAACGAAGGCAACATCTACTCGCTCAGCGCCCTGAGCAGCGGCGGCGGCGCGGGCGCGGCCGCCAGCTACATTAACCACGAGGTGGTTTCTGATTTCGCTCTTGCCACCGCGCAGAACGCAAACCCGACCGCGGGCGTGCGTTCCCCCGGTTCGGCTGCACTGTACAGCTGCACCGAGAACGCAACCCTGAACACCCCCATCACTGAGGGTGCACTCTAGATAGTCAATGAATGCGCCTCCCCGGAAGAATACTCCGGGGAGGCGCATTTATATATGTGCCAAGGTTCTGGGCACAAAATAGCTCAGGATAGCAGAAAAGCTCGAAGGCGGCAACTGTTTCAGTCGCCGCCTTCGAGCTTTATATCTCTAGGTTTTAGAGCTCTCGGCTTAGAGTTCCTGAGTGCGGGGCATCCAGGAGGGGCGCTTCGCCTCGTACGCCTCAATAGCCTCGAGGTTCTGCAGGGTCAGACCGATATCGTCCAGGCCCTCCATGAGGCGCCAACGCACGTAGTCGTCAATCTCGAAGGGAACAACCAGCGCGCCCACGGTCACGGTCTTGGACTCCAGGTCAACGGTGATTTCGGTGCCGGGCTCGTGCTCCAGCGCCTTCCAGATCAGCTCGATATCGTCCTGTGCAACCTGCGCGGTAACCAGGCCCTGCTTGCCCGAGTTGCCGCGGAAAATATCGGCAAAACGAGCGGAGATAACGACCTTGAAACCGTAGTCGCGCAGCGCCCACACGGCGTGCTCACGGGAAGAACCGGTACCGAAGTCCGGGCCCGCGACCAGCACGCTACCGTGCTTGTAGGGCTCCTGGTTCAGGATGAACTCGGGGTCCTTACGCCAGTTAGCGAAGAGGGCGTCGTCGAAGCCGGTCTTGGTCACTCGCTTGAGGTAGACGGCGGGAATAATCTGGTCAGTGTCAACATTCGAAGAACGCAGCGGCACGCCAATGCCGGTGTGCTTAATAATGGGTTCCATAATGGCTCCTTAGCTATAGCGGCGTGCTAGGCCACGACGTCGGACGGGGCGGACAGGGTACCGCGCACAGCGGTTGCGGCGGCGACCACCGGGGAGACCAGGTGGGTGCGGCCGCCCTTGCCCTGGCGGCCCTCAAAGTTACGGTTCGAGGTGGAGGCGCAACGCTCACCGGGCGCCAGCTGGTCCGGGTTCATACCCAGGCACATGGAGCAGCCGGCGAAGCGCCAGTCGGCACCGAACTCCTTGAAGACCTTGTCCAGGCCTTCTGCTTCTGCCTGTGCGCGGACCTTCTGGGAGCCAGGCACGACCATCATGCGTACGTTCTCGGCGATGGTGCGGCCACGCACGATGTCTGCGGCGGCGCGCAGGTCCTCAATGCGGGAGTTGGTGCAGGAACCCAGGAAGACGACATCCACGGGGATTTCCTTCATGGGGGTGCCGGCCTTCAGATCCATGTATTCGAGGGCGCGTTCTGCTGCGACCTTGTCGTTCTCGTCCTCGAAGTCGTCCGGGGAGGGAACGGCGTGGCTCAGCGGAATACCCTGACCGGGGTTGGTGCCCCAGGTGACGAAGGGCTCGAGCTCGTCAGCGTTGATGAAGATTTCCTTGTCGAAGACGGCGCCTTCGTCGGTGGGCAGGCTCTTCCAGTACTCGACTGCCTTGTCCCACTCTTCACCCTTGGGTGCGTGCTGGCGACCCTTGATGTACTCGAAGGTGATCTCGTCGGGGGCGACCATGCCGGCGCGTGCGCCCGCCTCAATGGACATGTTGCACATGGTCATGCGGCCCTCCATAGAGAGGGAGCGGATTGCGGAGCCGCGGTATTCGAGCACGTAGCCCTGACCGCCGCCGGTACCAATCTGCGCGATGACAGCGAGGATGATGTCCTTTGCGGTCACGCCGGGCTTGAGGGTGCCTTCAACGTTGATTGCCATGGTCTTGAAGCGTGCCAGGGGCAGGGTCTGGGTCGCCATGACGTGCTCCACCTCGGAGGTGCCGATACCGAACGCGAGAGCGCCGAACGCACCGTGGGTGGAGGTGTGGGAGTCACCGCAGACGATGGTCATGCCGGGCATGGTCAGACCCAGCTGCGGGCCGACCACGTGCACGATACCCTGTTCCTCGTCACCGAGAGAGTGGATGCGCACGCCGAATTCCTTGGCGTTGCGGCGCAGGGTCTCGATCTGGGTGCGGCTGGTCAGGTCGGCGATGGTGCCGAAGATGTTGTCGGTGGGGGTGTTGTGGTCCTCGGTGGCGATGGTCAGGTCGAGGCGACGCAGGGGGCGGTTCTCGATGCGCAGGCCTTCGAATGCCTGGGGGGAGGTCACTTCGTGCAGTAGCTGCAGGTCGATGTAGAGCAGGTCGGGCTTGCCGTTTTCACCGGGGACGACGACGTGTGCGTCCCAGACTTTTTCTGCCAGGGTGCGCGGACGGGTGCCCGCGGTGGTTGCGTTCTGTTCGCTAGTCATGCTTTCTCCTGCTTGATGCGTTCCTACGGTGGATGCGTTCGGTGTGGTGCGTGCCGCAAGTTTGCGGAGTTGAGGGGCGGATTATGTACCCGATGGGACCCTCAAATCGGTATTTCCCTGCGGCGTGTCGCATATTTTTTCACGGATTCTTAGCCTGTGAGACAGCCTAGAAACACCCCGAACTAGCGAGTGTTTTTATGTGGGTTTACTCTATGACTCCAGGGTAATTTTGCGGGATTATTCGCATTTTTCTGCGTCTTTTCGCATATTTTCACCCATAAACCCACACAAACACTTATTATGAAAAGTTCATAATTTATCCCGTAGGGGGTGATTCCATCTTCAGCTCTGCACCCCAAAGAGTCCATGAAGTCCGGGGTATCTTTCATATTCTGAGATAGAATATAAGAATGACTCCTTCCGCATCACGTTTTAACGCACACGGAATGCGTCACCCCAACGCATCCACACACCACAACGCACCGATTGTTGACCCCGTCAAGCCGCCAGAACACATGGCAGCCGACGAGCAGATGGTAGAGGTACACTCCCACGGCTCCTCCGGCGTTGGCGTGCTCGACAAGGCAACCCTCATTCTTGACTGCCTCGAGGCAGGCCCCGTATCCCTGGGCGACCTCGTCAAGGCAACCGGTCTGGCACGCCCCACCGCGCACCGCCTCGCCGTGGCGCTGGCTCACCACCGCCTCGTAGCCCGCGACGTGCAGGGACGCTTCATGCTCGGACCCCGCCTGACCGAACTCGCATCCGCCACCATTTCCGATGAGCTCATCACCGTGGCAGACCCGATTCTGCAGAAGCTCAGCCTCGAAGCTGACGAGTCCACCCAGCTGTACCGCCGCCAGGGCGACTGGCGTGTATGTGCGGCAACCGCGGCACGCCCCTCCGGCATGCACGAATCCATCCCGGTCGGTACCCAGCTGTCCATGCAGGCTGGTTCCGCCGCCCAGGTTCTGCTGGCTTGGGAAGACCAGAACCGCATTGTTGAAGGCCTGCGCGACGCCCACTTCAGCGCCGCCATGCTCGCGGCTGTGCGCCGCATCGGTTGGGCGCAGTCCGTGGGTGAGCGCGAGCGCGGCACCGCCTCGGTTTCTGCTCCGGTGCGTGCGCCCGGCGGCAAGGTGATTGCGGCGGTGTCTATCTCAGGCCCGATTGACCGCATGACCCGCCAGCCGAACCGCAACTACCCCAAGCTGGTCGTTAAGGCTGCCCAGGCGATTACGGACGGTCTGCGTGAGCTTGCGGCGTCTCAGCAGGCTCCCTGCGCTGAGAATACTGAAGAGGACTAAGCTTCAGTAGCGTATAGATTTAACGAAAAGAATCCCTCCCCGCCTCGATTGAGGTGGGGAGGGATTCTTTTGTGCGCTCTTAGTTTGATGTAGCTTGTCCTGATGCGGTTTCTCGGATGATACGCCGCTAAATGTCCAGCGCCTTGCGGTAGGCGTTAAGGCGCTTTGCTTCCTGCTGTACCGGGGCGACCACGCAGGACTGCACCGCCTTCTCCACGCCGGTCTGCAGGCGCCCCCGCAGCTTACGTGCGTAGTAGCGTGAGCCCATGGCGGTAAGCAGCCTGCCCACACCCGCCGAGGCAATACCAAGCAGGATACCCAGCAGCAGAAGCAGGGTCGGCAGGGGCACCGGGGAGCCTTCGGGAGTCGGGGCGGGCGGCAGTTGAATCTGCAGGTACGCCATGCCGGAGATGAGGGTCAGCCAGCCAACACCTACCAGGGCGCTCAGTAGCGCGATCCACTGCAGGGCATTGAAGATGACCCAGGGGGCGCGGGTGCGGCCCAGACCGTAGTCGATGCGCACCATATCGCGTTCGAGCAGTTCGGGAAGCTCCGCCTCGCGGGAGAGGGCGGCTTCCTTCATGCTGCGCTTCCACGGTTCGTCGATGCGGGCCGCCATCTGCTTGCTGTATTGGCGCACGGCGTTTGCCATGCCCGCCTTCTGCGCGGCGCTCAGCGGGGGTAGCGAGGATGCCACCAGCTCGGGTGCGTTCTCGATATCGGAACCGAGCATGCCCGCGGACTTCTCGGCCTTAGACGTGCTCTTCGTTTCCTCTTGCTGCCCCAGGTGCAGACGGCGCAAGGGGTCAGCCTTCAAGCGGCTCATCCAGCGGGTGAGGATCCAGCCGGTGTGCTGACCCGCAGTACGGCGGTAGGAGGCGGTTGCCGCCTGCAAAACCTGCTCTGCCTGGCTGGATGCGTAGCATGCCTTCACGAGCTTCTGCTCCGCGTCGAGGGCGTAGGCTCCGGCGAGTACAGTCCCCTCTCCCCCGGCGTAGGTGCGCAGCTGGGAGGCGGTGGCGTGCAGCTGCGCGTCGGTTCGCTGCAGGGATAGGCTCTTGGCGGCGGCTACCTGTGCGAGCAGGTCGCGGAGCACGTCCACACCTTCGCCGGTTCGCGCGGAGACGGCGATGGGTGCGGAGAGCAGGTGCGCTTCGGTACCCTCAGCCTGCAGCAGGCGGGTGAGGGATGCGAGCACGGCGGGCACCTCGGCGGGTGCGAGTTTGTCCGCCTGGTTGAGCACGCAGAGCGCCTGCGCGCCGGATGCGGCAAGCGGCACCATGAAGTCGCGGTGGATGACAGCGTCGGCGTATTTTTGCGGGTCGACAACCCAGACGAGTACGTCTACGTAGCGCATCATGCGGGCGGCGAGGTCGCGGTTGGTAGTGGTGACCGAGTCGAAGTCGGGCATGTCCAGCAGGATGAGACCGCCGGTGCGGGTGCGCATTTCGCCGCGTCCGCCTACTGCGCGGCGGATGCGGTTGAAGAGTCCGGGTGCCGGTTCGGTGACGGCGTTGGGTGCCGCCACTCCCCCGGCAGATTTGTTGTTTCCGGTTGCTTTATTGTTT
>OAVW01000347.1_pt1 | contig 15067 bp, 27 predicted proteins | sample 1495321 | NCBI WGS metagenome assembly OAVW01 (sample SAMEA2580108, study PRJEB22360) | human gut metagenome | biome: human gut; feature: human-associated habitat; material: faeces | place: Denmark | collected 2008/2010 | reverse complement strand
AGGCGCAGTATCCGGTCGCGGAAATCACCGAGAAGCTGCGCGCGCGCGGCATCAAGGTGCGTTTTGGTATTCACCCGGTGGCGGGGCGTCTGCCAGGCCACATGAACGTGCTGCTGGCGGAAGCGAAAGTGCCTTACGACATCGTGCTGGAGATGGACGAGATCAACGATGATTTCGCCGACACCGACACCGTGCTGGTCATTGGGGCTAACGACACCGTTAACCCGGCGGCGCAGGACGATCCGCGTAGCCCAATCGCCGGGATGCCGGTTCTGGAAGTGTGGAAGGCGCAGAACGTGATCGTCTTTAAGCGCTCAATGAATACCGGCTATGCCGGGGTGCAGAACCCGCTGTTCTTCAAAGAGAACACCCACATGCTGTTTGGCGATGCCAAAGCCAGCGTGGATGCGATTCTGAAAGCGCTCTGACAGGGTAAAGCCCGGTGGCGCAAGCTTACCGGGTCTACCAAACCCGTAGGCCGGGTAAGGCGAAGCCGTGGCTGAACACGCGGATCGGCCTTGCCCCCCCCCCGGCAAAAAAACCCGCCGGTTCGCCGACGGTTTTTTTTCATCTTGCGGGTCAATCGTCTTCCGGATCGTCAAGCTCAACCGGCGTCTGGTACTCATCCGGCTTGATAACCAGCAGGTCGCAGCGCAGATGGTCGATCACCTGCTCGGCGGTGTTGCCGAGGAAGGCGGCAGAAATACCGGTACGTCCAATGGTACCCAGTACGACAATCCCCGCCTGCAGGTGTTCAGCCAGGTCCGGGATCACCTCTTCAGGCAGCCCTTTTTCCACGTGGGTCATCTTCTCATCGATGCTGAATTTCTGGCGCAGCGCTTTCATGGCCAGCAGGTGCTGACCGCGGATGGCGTCGTTATACACGCTCGGGTCAAATTCCGGCAGCTCAATGGCGATGTTAATCGGGGTAACCGGATAGGCACCTACCAGATGCACTTCGGTGTGGTTGACCTGGTCGGCAAGCTGGAGGGTCTCCTTCACCAGCTTCTCGTTCAGCGAGTTATGGTAATCCTCTTCGCTGGCGAGGTTTACCGCCACAACGGCTTTCCCGCCTTCAGGCCACGGCTGGTCTTTCACCATCCAGACCGGACAAGGGCATTTACGCAGCAGGTGCCAGTCGGTCGGGGTGAAGATCACGGATTCCAGCTTGTCGTGCTGGTGCGCCATCTTCAGCAGCAGATCGTGCCCACCGGCAACGACTTCCTGAATGATGGCTTCGAAAGGTCGGTTGTGCCAGACCACTTTGATATCAATGGGCACGCCCGCTTCCAGGTAATACTTCGCCTGTTCGCGGATCCACGCGGTACGCTGGCTGATGACGCCCTGACGCATAGCGGTGCGCTCGTCAGGCGACAGAAGGGTGGTCATCTCATACGAGAAGTCATAGATCGGCAAAAACGCTTTGATTTTGCCACCAATCCGTTGATGCAAATACACAGCACGTCGTAATGCCGGCTGATCGTCCTGATTCGGATCGATTGCTACCAGCATGTTTTGATACTTGGCCATACAGGTCTCCTTACTACTGTCACCACAGTCTGTAATTAAAAGAGTAACCTATATATCCTGAATGAAACAGAGGAGAGCTTTTGCCAGATCAATAATTCATGAAAATTTATTACTTAATGTTGTTTCATTCTGAATTCAAAGGATTTTCTTCAACTTCAAATCGCCTTGGGGGCGTAACGGGGGCATGTTGGCAAGAATTCTCTTGTTTATGATGGCAACCTGGTCCTTGTCCATATCACCGATCCACTTCGCGTAAACCTCATAAACCATCCTTGAATCCTCATGGCCCATCTGAGTTGCAATAAAGGAAGGGTTTGCCCCAGCAGAAAGCGACCAGCATGCGTAGGTGTGTCTGGACTGGTACGGATGCCGGTTACGAACGCCCGCACGACGTAAGCCATTCTTCCATCCATAGGATATAGAATTTTTCGAATAGTACCCGACCTTTCTTGTCGATCGACTCGATGGGACGAATACTGGCCTGATAACCTGCATTTCAGTTTTACCATGCTCACGATGATGATAGACGATCTCGTGCTGCGGCAGATGGCCTGTAATTTCGAACTGTATTTTCAGTGCATCCAGAGCTGGCTGGAGCAGGGTAATTGTCCTGATCCCGGCATCCGTCTTAGGCGGTACGAATAAGCCTTTCCGGGTCAGGTTCCGTGAAACATGAATCTCTCCATTTAACAGGTCAATATCTTCCCATGCGAGAGCGCAGAGTTCACCGTGCCTCAGACCGGTATGAATAGCCACAATCCATAAAAGCGAGTGCTGTTTAGAAAGGTTCGCGATGAATGCCTGATATTCGTCATATGTAAGAGGATCAGGAGTTCGTTTCGATACCTTTAAAGTCGATATGCCTTCGTATGGTGTATGAGATATGAACTGGCTGCGGTGAGCTATCCTGAGCATCTCTTTGAGGACGCTCATTAGAGTATTTACGCGTGCTGGTGATCGGCCCTGCTTCTTAAAATTTGGTAAACCGGGATTCACCACCTCACCAAACAACAGCTCGCGACGATATGAAAGTATGTCGGCGTTCTGTATGTCAGTTAAGGCTGTCATGTCGCCAACAACGCGCCTGAGGGTGTTTACCGTTGAGCGGATCGTGAGCATAGTGGCATGAGATACCTCCAGCGCCTTTGAGTCAGTAAAGAGCTCGCATAATTCAGCAAAAGTGTTTATCCGCTTTGTGGTACCGAACTTGCTCAACGCCTTTGATTCAGGAAAGCGGGTTGCGTAATCGAAAGTACCCATCTGAATTTCACTGACAATCATTGCCCTCAGATTGCCAGCTTTCTTTATATTGCTGTTGTTCACCAGCCAGCCGCGAAGGACCTCACGACAACGCACCCCTCGATAGTAAAAAGTTATGCGGATCTTTCCGTTATGTAACTCTACGCCGGTAGGGAAATTCATCAGATATCCTGCACTAACTGGTTTATTTTAGGTAGGTTGTACCAGAGCAATCCTTTGGAATTGTCGGTTTGCCCCTGGGCTGTAAGATGCTTGAAGTGAACACCTTCAACCCACAGTTTCAGTCGGTAATTTTTGATTTGGCCTTCTGTGAGACCGGTTCTTTCGGTGAGTCTGGCTTCAACAACCCACTCTTCATTGAAAATGACCTGTGCCATAGATGACTCCTGGCAACCGGCGTGAGTATACCCACGTCTGTTGCGTCGTGTTGATTATTCGAAATCAGGTAAAAAGAAGCCCGGCGCGGGGCCGGGCAAAAGGGATCACGAGGCGGTGCTTTCGCACCCAATAGCCAGCTCATAACTGGCTATCAGTTGCGTCATAATTGACTGCGGATTTTTTCCAGATATTCAGGGTCAGGGGCGATCTCGTCACATACTTCAGGCTCTTCGAGAGCATCACGAAAAGCAGCCGCTACAATCTTCCCACCCAAATACTCCATACGAGCGCTAACCGGCGGCTCTTTACCATCCTCATAATCAAATACGAACGTCATCTTTCCCATAATTTCTCCTCATGCCGCGCGCCGGGCACGCAGCGATTTAATGTGCTCGCTCGTCTCCAGTTCGGCGCGTATCTGTGCCGCTTCACGGTGATCGAGGTGCTCAAAATCATTGTTAAAACGGTCTATTGAAGCGGTGTTGATCCGGCCCTGTCGCCAGTAGCGGACTATCTGAGAAGTGCAGCTGTGGATGATGACGGGCCAACCGTGCTGGTCAGCGTAAATCTGACCCCGTTGAATTAGCTTGAACATTGGGCACCACCTTAAATTCGATTACCCAGACCCAGGGGTTGGATTTCCAACTCTCTTCGCCGTAGATGGATTCCCACAGGTACTTAAATGCGCCTGTTGCCGTTGGCCTTCCTGTCATGTTGTGGTCTGCAATGCAGTCGTAACAGTCCTGGGCGTCAAAAAGCGCCTCCATGTCGATGCCTTCCGCCTCTGCGTCCGTTTCGCTGATGCCATTCAATCGCTCAACCCGCACGCCGGTAATCTCCAGGGTGAGTCGGCAGGCCCAGCGCGGCATGTGAATCGAAGGAACCCATTTACCATACGGACCGTTACCGTCAGCTGCGTAAAGAAGGGCTGAACAACCAGCAGGCTCTTCATTATCAGGAACCGGGCTGAATGTTTCACGCACCCAGATGCGATCGCCGACGTCACCGTATGGGCAATAAAACTGCTTTGAGCGCGCTTTAATTCCACGGGCGTCTTCTTGAGACCAGAAATACATCCCGATCTCATTAGCTATGGACGACTCAATAATGCGTCGCAGGCCAAACTCTGGAGTGTCTGGCTGGACCTTAACGATCCGCCGCGTCTGCGTCTTCCTGCCATCAAGAATGGCGCGCACCATCTCGTCGTTAAAAATCATTCCGCGCTCTTTCACTGGAACCCCCTTTGCTTATTCTTCAGCTCGATGACGGATTGGCAATCCGCGCACGTCTGGCAACCGGGAACGGCAGCGCGCCGCGGCTCGGGAATTGGTTCGTCGCATTCTTCACAATGCTCAGCTGACACGGCATTACGGTCGATGCGGTGAGCGGAAAGGGCAGCGTTACGCTGAAGCTCTTCAATCTCTGCAGCGGTATCGATGATGTCAGCCATGGTCAATGCTCCCGGAACTGTCGGTTAATTCGGTTGAAGGTGAACGCCAGCAATAAAAAAGGAGCCTTAAGCTCCTGGGTGATTAGTGCCTTGATACTGGTGTTGTCTGTTTCTGAGGTCATAACCCCTCCATATAGGCCAGAATGAATTCAGCCGCAGCCTGTGCGTTTATGGCGTTCCCATAGCCTTTGAGTCTGCCGACGCGGTTGCTGCTTGCCACTCTTGCCACCCCGGACTCGACTCGTCCCAGGCGCGCGGCAGCCCCATCAACCAGCGGGAATGTGCCGGGTTCAACTGGACGCCATTTGCCATCTCGACAAAAGAGCCAGTCCGCATCTCGCCAAAAACCGTTAACCTCAAGGGTCCGCATGTGTAAGCCTGCCTCGGCAGTTGGTCCAGCCTGTCCTTCCCATCCCGCAGCGCTGTCATCCCTGACGAGTCCTTCCAGTCGCGGGACGTTGGTGTTACCCAGCCGGTTAGCGCTGCTGCCATCGAGAACGGCATCCCGCCCTGTGCGTAGCGTTTCTCCCTCATCGCTGATTCCGTGGTTGGAGTAGGCCATGCAGCCAGCACCGCAAAATCTTGAAGGTTTGGCTGACGTCCTGCCTCCTTCCGCGCCATTACTTTTAGCCAGTCCTGATAACAATTTTGGACATTGCTCGCTAATGGACTCGGCCACCCAATAAGCTCGTTCTCTGATGTGCGGCGCGCCGATGCTCGCTGACGTAAACGGCACAAGCCCGAAGGCGTATCCCATTCCTTCCAGGTCTGATTGAACAAGGTCGAACCATGTGTTTGCGTTACCGCTTGCAACCTGTTCGCCAAAGACATGCTGAGGTGTGCGCTCGCTGATGAGGTGGAAGAAGTGGGGCCATAAGTGCCGCTCGTCAGCAAACCCATCTCCTTTGCCTGCCGCGCTGAAAGGCTGGCACGGGCAGGAGCCGGTCCAGACTGGTTTATCGTCAGGCCATCCGGCGAGGCGCAGGGAATGAGACCAGACTGCAACTCCTGCAAACCAATGACATTGTGCAAATCCTGACACGTCATCTGGACTAACATCTTCGATGCTTCTTTCATCGACTTCTCCATCTGCTATTAGCCTATTTTTGATTAAATTGCGGATCCATTGGGCGGCAAAAGGATCTATTTCGTTATAATAAGCCCATCTTTTCATATGCTTTTCTCACGCTCGGAGTATTCAAATTCATGACAGATGAATTGCAGCCGCACTGTGTTGAATGCGGCGTTATTCTTCCCGGCTCTCATTCGCACAGGAAATACTGTTCAGGTAAGTGCAAGGCGAGATGGAGAAAGAAAAATCCATCTCCCAAAAGAGATGCAGGCCATGCCTGTAGGGTTTGCGGAAAGATCTTTCCGATAGGGCCAGGTCAGCACAATAAGTGGCTCTGTTCTGATGAATGCAGGCGAGCAAGCAATGCTTTATCTGTTAGATCATTTCATGACAGGCGTCCCAAAATGGAGGCGATTTATAGAGCCAGAACAAAAGCTAAACTACCGCCAGACTCTCAAAATCGTCGTTTTTATCAATTAAATCCCGACGCACCAAGAGCTTGTGAGGCGTGCGGAGAAAGTCGTGTTACGGAAATAGCTCATAAACCTGGACATGAAAGATTTGGCCAGCGTAGGTCTTCTGCGAATATGAAATGGCCGGAAATGGTTTGGGTTCTTTGTCCAACATGTCATAGATTGATCGATAGAATGCATTACCCGCCTGAAGATATTGGGCTAAAGCTTTAGAATTTTGGAATCATCCGCTTCCTGCGGCCTCCGTCGTCTTTTTGAAGGAGTGAGCAATTCGCGCAGAGGCGATGGTTACATAATCCGGGTTAAGGTCGATGCCGATGAAGTTAAACCCTCCCTCGATAGCTGCCCGGCCTGTGCTACCGCTCCCCATCCACGGATCAAGCACGGTACCGCCAGGCGGAGTAATCAGCCTGCAGAGATAACTCATCAGAGCGATCGGCTTAACGGTAGGGTGGTTGTTCTTCGCGCCACTGGTACGCCCGGCACCGGCGCGCGGATCATTAATGCCGACGCTTCCTTCTTTGCGTCCGCCGGTCATGTCGCTGGCTGACGTCGCGATAAATCTCTCGAGGCCTTCATCGCGTTCTTTAGGTTTGACCTTGGCGCAGTAGAAGAAGCGGGCAGCGCTCTTGCTGCTATCAATACGTGGAGTTGACTCGTGCCGCCGGTCCATTTGCCCGTAGCAATTAGCCGCACCCATTTTCAAGCTGGGCTCATTGCCGGTAAGCGCTCCTTGTTGACCTTTCGCATCCGGGAACGCTGACACGACAACATCACTTCCGTCGTGAATTATGTTTGCCGGCCAGCGCCCCTCTGGTGCCTGCTCGTAATCAGCAACAGGTTCGGTACCGTCACGCTTATGCGAAAGCAGACCGCCAGCACCGCCATTTAGCGCCTCGTCGGTAGGGATGCGGCAGGCATTGATATTGATCGCCCCGGTGCCGTGCTCAGCCATGTTCGCCGACACAGTGTTTTTGAATGGCTTGCGCGCCATGACGATTGGCTCATGGGCTGGTTTCAATGCGGTACCCCAGCCATCAAAATCGCCATCAAGGTTATGCGACTTGGGGAAGCCGCTACCGTAAATCCAGAGAATTTGGTCGCGGATTTCGAAACCGGCATCCTCTACATTAACCACAAGGCGGTGATAGGTGCGTGATCCGCCGAACGCCAGCAGGTGTCCGCCTGGCTTAAGGACGCGCAGGCATTCCTGCCACTGTTCGACGGTCGGGACGTCGTAATCCCATTTGTGGTTCATGAAGCTGAGCCCATACGGAGGATCCGTCACGATGGCGTCAACTGAGTTATCCGGCAGCGTTTTCAAGACGTCCTCGCAACGCCCGACGTGTAGTTGATAGGTCATGCCGCCTCCTGCCTTTCCCGATATTCCTCGGCGAGTCGCTGCGCCTTTAATGGATTGCTGACTACTTCACCCCATGGCATTAGCCAGCCGTTACCAATGAAGGGAAGGCACAGTGTGCCAACTCTGATGTCGTCGTGAGCGTGAGTCATAGGATGGACTCCATTTCGTCGATGTAGAGGCCCTGAGCAATCAGGCGTCGACGGCGGGCGGCACGTTCAATGCACTCCTGCCGTCTGCCTTCCTGCGATTGCTCAATGGCGCGCCGGGTGAACAGGCGCGATTTACCTTGCGGCGTTACAACCTTTGGCTTGCTGGCCAGGCTAAATGCCCGGTCGCAGATGCCGTCCTCGTTGAGCCATTTTTCCGACTCAACAATCTGCGCTATCTGCCCGGAACCGCGGGTGATGCCGTTGGCTACCCGGTTAAACTCGATGAGCGTTACGCCGAACTTCTCTGCGATTTCGCTGCCGGTGACCGGGCGGCCGCGCGTCTGAATCATCCAGATAACGCGCTCACGGAGGCCGGAGAATTGCCCGGTTCGCCCGGGCCTGCGGTAAAAGGGTGTGCGTTTCATTTCCACTGCTCCCCGAACGTGAAGCCGATCTCCGCCAGCGCCTCGTCCATCTTCTCAATGAACTCCGGCACCATTTCGTTGAAATCGGTCATGTACTGCGGATCCCGCTCAACGACGACGTGGTGAATACCTTCGCGTTTCATGCGCGGGTCATAGTTGGCAAAGAACCAGGCCTCTTTTCCGGTAACCCACATGCTGTACTGCACCTGGGCCATGTACGCAGACTTGATGGCTTCGAAACCGCCAAGGCGGAATTTCATGAAGTCGCGAGAGGTGAACGGGCATTTCAATTCGAGGCCGAAATCGTTACTGCAAAGGCCGTCAGGGGAGCACGCAGTGCGCATGCTCTCGTCACGGAACAGGATCGGAGACTCCGTGACTTTTACGTTCGTTGTGAACTCGAAGAGAGCACGGGCGTCTTCTTCATACTGCTTGCCCCAGGCCAGCGCCTTGGCGTTAACCTCTGGCGCTACGCCGGTGCATACCTCGGCGAGTAGGGTGTGGAAGTAGGACATTTTCATGTCTGTCCATTTGCTGCCAGATCGAGGCTTGGAAATGACGTTGTGAGCGTCAGAGGCAGTAATAACTCCGAGCCTTAATTTGGCCCATGCTTCATCACCTTGCTCTACGGTGGACACATCTATGCCGGTCCGGGCCAGGATAATTTCTGGTGTCATGCTGCCGCCTTCTTCTTGAGGAAGCCTAAGGCCTTAACTGCCTCGGCTTGGGTAAGCTCGGATGAATCGCGAATATCACGACGGAAAATTTGCGAACAGACTGGGAGCAGGTTTTCTTCCCATGTCTTATCCATTGCGATAAGGACGTCGTTAATCTCCTTGATAATTTCGTCCCCTGCTGGGGTTACATCGCGTTCTGGCTGGCGTTCTGCTGAGAAGTTGATACCTTCCTCACCCTCGGTATTAACATGGTCGATGGCGGCATCCAGGCGCTCACGTCGAGGCCAGTATTTTGCTGCCTGCTTCACGACCGTCTTTAGGATCATCTGCTCTTCATCGGTGACCCATGGACACTTCTTGCTGTTGTCAGATTTGTACTTCTTCCATGCTTCAGACCGGTCACGGATGGAGTAGATGGCATCGATGCGCATCGTATGGGTAAGGTAATCACCATCGTCAGTTTTTACCGTTACATACGCCCCTACAATGTCCCCGCGCTGCTCTTCAGTATCAAAGTCGTTGTAGATGTGGATCGGCGGCTTATCGAGCCCCTCGCGGCGGAACTGGTCGTTTCTTCGAACAATAGCCGACTGGCACCACTTAATGGCGCCAGACTGCTGCGCAATATGCATCAGCCCCATGTAACTGATGTCGAGGCAAATAGCCCCTTTACGCGGAACCAGGTAAGCCAGCTTCTGGGCTGGGTTTAGCGAAATGCCAATGGCCGCAACGTTGATGATCGCGTTCTGTGTGCTGGTCTGGTTCTGGAATGCAACTTTGGCGAGGTAGTCATTGTTCTGAAATAGCTGAATGGCGAACTGACTTTCCTTCGCCCACACCATCCGCTCGTCAGTGGCCGCCTTAATGAAAAGCGGCTCCTGTTGTTTGACGAAATCAACAAGGGTTAAGCTCATAAAAACTCCTTAGAACGGGCAGGGCGCTTGGCGCTGCCATTCTTCTTCGGCGCGGGCATGTGCGCATGCCGAAATGTATTCGTTGTATGCCTCTTCGGCCTTTTCTCCGATAAGCGCAAACTGGGCTTCCTGGGGCAGGAACAAGCTGCTCATTTCCAGAGGTTTCGCAGGGAACATGGCGATCAGTTCTTTCGCCCGGTCGTCGATCCACTTCTCTTTCTCGTCGTCGAACTGCTGCTCAACCCAGCGCCGATCTTCGATGCGGTCGTAAGTGAGGTATGCGTTCATGGCTGAACTCCTGAAATTTGGATGTGCAGATCCCGCCCGCGTAATGCCAGGCCGATCGGTTGAATAGGGGGTTAGGCTGTTTTTCTATGCCACGGATAACCGATGGCAACCTTCATTTCGTCGTAGGCTGCCATCCACATGGCGCCATCACCGATAAACAGGGCAATGGCTGCTTTGCTCTGCGCGGCGCGCAGCAGGTGATGATTGATCATACCTTCACCTCAACCTGTTTCAGGAGGCCAGCTATATGCATCTGCCAGCGGTTCAGCGTCAGTTTTTCACGCGTGTTCGATACGGACGTCAGTTGCCACTCGTTATCGTTGAGCTTTTTGGCGGGGTACTGCTTGCCGTTGTGAGTGACTGTCATGATGCCTCCCGGGCGCGGAGCATTGCGTCGGCAAGCATGTATGAGTGCTTCGCAACTTCATCGGCATTGCCGGCAAAAATAGGGTGAGTGCACGACTCCGGATAACTTGCCAGCCAGCCAGACAATGCTTTTGCAGCGAAGTAATCGCGCAGCGTCATTCCCTCGATAGGATAATTGTGCTCACTACCTGCGACCGGAAATGCCGGGCCGCCGTTGTTATTGGTCATAAATCCTCTTGGCCTTATCGCGGCGAACGGAACGGTTAATACAAGACTTCAACGCATTTATTCAGTGTTTCAATGGGCGGTGGATGGCCGCCGGTTGTCATAACTAACCGCACTCATCGAGAACGGTGAGGTATGAAAAAGCCCTCCGGAGAGGGCTATGTGTTTCGCTTAATCATTGGGTAAGCCAGAGCAATTACACCTGCCACTAACACCCCGTCAGCCAGCATCGACATCAACTTCCCGGTGAAATCGACAGCAATCACCAGGAAGAGGAGGACGCCGATAATCAACCAGCGCAATTTATCCATCAGATATAAGCGTCGAGTGATAACTGAAGCGCCTGAGCAATTTTCTTAAGTTGTTTTTCTTCGTCTTCGCCGATGCCGTCGTTATCAGCTACGTCAAGGCACAGGCAGAGCACATCAACAGCGTCTGGCGTACCGGCGACATCTGCAAGTTCGCGCATTGCCTGGGCATTAGCAGAGCGAGGGGACGCTTCGTACTGTGCGCGAATATTGCTGCTCATACTGGCGATCTCACCTGCGAAGGCAGAGAAAGCAGGTTTTGCCTGAATGGTTTTCTCCAGCGTTGCAATTTCTGACGCATCACAAGTACCGTCTGCATAAGCGATCGAGTAACAGCCCCACACCGTTGCTTCAACTGCGTCGCGGTTTTCCATCTTCTTAACTTCAACGATCGCTTTGCGTGCTTTTTTCTTAAACAGTCCAAACATTTGACTACCCTCTTGGTTTAAGCCATCAACTTGATGGCGACATTTGACTTACCATCAACCCCTCGCAAAGAGCTGCTGATAAATCGTTTAGCCATAATTGCCGCTCTCCCTGAGCCCGCCTATGGTCCGACGCATGGTTTACTGTCGCGCCGTTCGACTGACCGAATCTCCACTTCGCCGCTGGCTAACTTCGCTCAGCTGTCGATGTTTCGTTTCGATGGGTGGATAATCACATATTGTGTTTTATTGGTCAACACGAAATGTGATTAATGATGACAACAAAGCGTGTTGTTGCTGATTTGAAAGGGAATTTATTTTTTTAAATACCAGTGCTACGCTTAAAAAAACAGCAGGAGGGATGTGCATGGTTCTGGATGAAGAGCGTATAAGCATGAAAATTCAGGCGATGGGGCGGGCGGTCATGGAGTTGTCACTGGCAGATTTACCTATGACCCAGCAAAACATCATCGACAAGCTGAAGCAGTACCGGAAGGAAACAGGAAACGTGATAGGGAAGGGAGCTAACAGGGATGCAGCTGAGATAGTGCGGAAAGGGCAATAAAAAAGCCCGCACGGGCGGGCAGGTAGTGTTGCGATAGTTATTGTTATCAGCTTCAGGCTGAATAGTTATCGGCAGAATGGTGGATAGCTTTATGGGTGGGCAATAAAAAACCCGGCTCAATGGCCGGGCCTACTTTTAGCTGGCGTTCTCACAACCAGGTTGACCGCGGTCGATCACTTCAGTGCCTTCGATAACAAATCCGAATTTACCAAACAGGAAGGAGTGGTTGAACTGAGTAACAACTACATCAGAAAGAGCAACAGAGCATTTGTTCTTCTCAATTGCACGGTCGATAGCCGTTTTTACATTTGGGATGCCCAGAGGGAAAATCACGACCGGGGCTGAGTCTTCTGCGGTTACGCGCGCGCCTTTGACGAAATTGTTTGAGTTAAGATTGTAGTTTTTAGTGCTAGCCACAGTCAGATCGGCTACACGTGAGCTGCACCCAGCTAACATCATTACCCCAAGAGCTAAAGCCAAAACCTTTTTCATTTTTTGTTTCCTTTGATTGCAATCGGAAACATCTTAACATAAAGCAAGGGCTTTGGAGATCACCTGTTCTAAGGGCTTTCAGGCATTAAAAAACCCGGCGCGGTGGCCGGGTTTAGTTCTGAGGGGGTTAAGCCTGCTCAGCCTCGTCTCTCCGGATGCTATCAATTGCAGCATCGAGACGTGACAGTGATTTTGCAGTCCAGTTAACAGTCTTCCCACCCGTTGGAGCGCAGGGTGTTATGTCACCATTAGCAATCAACTGGCGAATGTGTGAAACTTCGTTTTCTGTGATCGGCACTGGCTGACTTAACAGGTTATTAGTATCCATGATCATCCCCTTATGTAAAAGCGCTTCAGCAACATCTGAAATCAAGAGCTTGCTTGTTTCGATGTTCATACTGCCGCTATTAAAATCAACATATCTAACTTCGCCGCCAGTCCGAATATCATTCGCCTTTGCAGCATCGATGGAAGTTCTTGCGCAACCAGTTTTTTGCCAAGTTCCGCCAGCATAAGGTGCCCCGGTACCGGCAAAAACAGCATTGGTAATAATCTGACCGTTTTCATCGATATATTGAGCTGCTAACATTTCGCCAATATCAAAGATGATAGTGTTAGTTGAGATCTTGACGATGTGAAGAGTTATTGCTTCGCTGCCATCAATCAAGATAGGTGGCCTTGGCTCGCTTAAGTCTGTGGCCCACCACTCTTTCCAGTGCTGAATTAAAAGTCCATTACCAGCCAGGGTAAGAACATGATCGTCGCGGACTGCCATTTTACCGAACCCGGTATCATCCACATATGCGACGTGCCCTGGATAACCTAGATCATCCAAGCCTCTGGACCAACGCGAGTCCGTTGCAACTAAACGATTCACACGGTCATAAATAGTTGTAGTCATTATAGACGCTCTCAGCATCAAGGTTGTGTGATTCTACAGTAATCAGAGAATTCTTCTAATCGATAATACTTATCGGTAAAAGTAACTTTTACTTTAACGATTGATTAAAACTGCATTTAAGAGATTGATAGAAGCATAAGGATTAAATCAGCCGCATCTTCGTCTCTACAGCAACACCGATAATTCGACAGTTACCATTCACCGCTACCAATGGCCACTGTGGATTTAAACCCTTCAGGTACTTCTGCGCACCGTCGATCACTAACTTCTTAAATGTTGCCTCGTTCGAATCGGATAGCTTTGCTATTACCAGACTGCCGTTGATTGCCTCGCGCCCAGTATCGAAGAGGACAAAGGTTCCTTCTGGGATGCTAAGACCCGCCGGTGCTGTCATTGAGTCACCATCAACCTGCAGCCAGAACGCCTCCCCCTGAATGTGAGCATCTGATTCAAGCCAAAGGTCGATATCTTTAAGGGTGTACGGCTCAACAGCTTCGCACCATGCTCCTGCCTGCACCTTGCTTATAACTGGGTATTTATCACCTGGCTTGTAAGGGCCTTTGTAGTCATCGCCAAAAAGCAGCTCGGCAGGCGCAACCCCCAGCGCCTTAGCTATTACAGTTGCATCATCAACGCTAACGCTCCTGGTGCCTGATTCGTAATTCCCTATGCGTGACTGCGAGGCCCACCCGCAAAGCTCTGCGAGAGCCTTTTGTGACAGCCCTTTATCTTCGCGAAGTCGCTTAATGCGGCCCGCTATATCTTCGATTCTATTCATTCTCATTTTGTATCACGCGCCGTGTTAAAAAGCTTTACACGAATTGTGTTGATTAATAATCACGAATTGTGTTTAATGATGCTGAGTGACCATTCTTGAAAGGATCAGCATGAACAATATCGCCAACGAACGTAAGAAGCTTGGCATCACTCAATCAGAGTTAGCAGGTTCGTGCGGCTGGAACCAGTCCCGCCTTGCTAACTATGAAGCTGGCATACGAGCACCAGACCTGGATTCGTGCCGCCGCCTGGTTGACGCGATGAATAAGCTGGGGAGCAATACATCTCTCGATGCGTTGTTTCCACCAAAAAATAATGCCGCCTGATTGGCGGCCCTAACCACGAAAGGGAAAGCAATGCATTCACTTGCGTATCAACACAATACCGGAATACACCCGGGAGCGGTGATAAACCGCGCTCAACCTAAGGCGGCGCCAGACCACGAAAAGATCCGCGATGCAGTCCGGGCATGGTCGTCGGCGCTGGACAATCAGGACGTCGTTTCGGCGCTGATCATCAATGAATACCGGGAGCAGGGCGGGACCGCCATCAGCTTTCCGGAAGACATCAGCCGGGCGCGGCAGAAGCTCTTTCGCTTTCTGGATAACCGTTTCGACTCCGAGCAGTACCGCGAGAACGTGCGCCAACTGACGCCCGCAATCATGGCCGTGCTGCCTGTTGAGTATCGAACTCGCCTTATCGGTGCCGATTGCAAAATGTCTCGTCTGGCTGAAGCCGAGAAAGAACTCGCAGAGGCTAAACAGGCCGTGCTGCTGGACGCTCCAGAACACCAGAAACTGAAAGAGGTAAGCGAGGGTATAGCGTCGCTGTTCCGCCTCATGCCGGAGCAGGTAGGTCCGCTGATGACAATGGTGACGTCGATGTTGGGGGTTATGTGATGGGAAGTATCAAAAATGGCGAAAGCCAGTCTGCGTCAACAGAACTGGCCTTCAGATGCAAATCGTGTGCACTCATTGCAGGAGGAATAATGGCAAAAAATCCACGCTATTACCATACCGCTGTACATAA
>OAVW01000341.1_pt1 | contig 15306 bp, 5 predicted proteins | sample 1495321 | NCBI WGS metagenome assembly OAVW01 (sample SAMEA2580108, study PRJEB22360) | human gut metagenome | biome: human gut; feature: human-associated habitat; material: faeces | place: Denmark | collected 2008/2010 | reverse complement strand
GACGATACCGTCCTGCGAGGGGCGGGAATAGTAAGGCATGACGACGAGCACCGCATCGGCGCCCGCTTCCTGAGTCTGTTCGACCATACGCACGGTGTGTGCGGTGTCGTTGGAGCCGGCGCCGGAAATCACCGGAACGTCGACGACCTCCTTGACGGCCCTGACCAGCTCGACCTTCTCATCCATATGGGTGACGGGCGATTCGCCGGTGGTGCCATTGACCACCAGACCATCCGCGCCATCGGCGACGAGGTATTTGGCGAGCTTCTGCGCGGCGGCGAAATCGACGCTGCCGTCGGATTGCATCGGGGTGACCATAGCCGGCAGAATGCGGCCGAAAGGTGCTGGCTCAAGAAGGTGCATGTCATGCTCGCTCATAGTGTTCACCGTACTTCCCATTGTGGACTCTTATATTACGTACCTTGATTGTTGCTGAATGCGTGGCATTATGGCCGGAGCCGGTGGCAATGCCGTGATGCGCGTCCCGGCGCGCTTCCCTGCCTGAAATGCGGGGGCGACTACTGGTCGACTGCGGGTCGATTACAGGTCGAGGAAGCGGTCGAGGCCGATGGTCAGGCCGGCCGGAGCGTCGCCGGCGAGCTTGCGCACGGCAAGCAGGACGCCGGGCATGAAGCTGGTGCGGTCGAAGCTGTCGGCCCGAATGGTCAGCTGCTCGCCGGCATTGCCGAAGAGCACTTCCTCGTGGGCGTTGAGGCCGCGCAGACGCACGGCGTGCACGTGGATGCCGTCGACCACCTGGCCGCGTGAGCCGCCATCGGTTTCGGTGGCGTCCGGCACGGGGGCGAGTCCTGCGGCCTTGCGCGCTTCGGCGATGCCGTGGGCGGTGTGGATGGCGGTGCCGGAGGGGGCGTCCACCTTGGTGGGGTGGTGCAGTTCGATGACTTCGGCGGATTCGAAGTATTTCGCGGCCTTGGTGGCAAAGTAGTCGGCCAGTACGGCGGAGATCGCGAAGTTAGGTGCGATGAAGACCTTCTGGGTTTCGGGCTTCGGACCGTTGGCGATGGCGGATTTGATCTGGGCGAGTTTCTCGTCGGTCCAGCCGGTGGTGCCGACCACCACGTCCACGCCTTGGCCGATCAGGGTCAGCACGTTGTTCAGGCTGACGGACGGCACGGTGAATTCGACGACCACATCGGTGTTGTCGGTGGTGATCTGGGTCAGGTCGTCGCCGGCATCCAATGCGAGCGCCAGCTGCGTATCCTCGGCGTTGTTCACCGCTTCGACCACGTGCGAGCCCATGCGGCCCTTTGCTCCGACCACCGAAACCTTGATCATGTCTTCTTCCCTGTCTACCCGTACCTGCCCGGCAATGTACCCGGGACGTTTTCCAATCGGCAATCAGCCTATCACCGCAGGCCCCTCACGCCAATACCCCGTCCACAGAATCAAGCTCCCTCTGACGAGCCGAACCGTGAAGTCGAGCTCCCTCTGATGAGCCGAACCGTGAAGAAAACGCCGGAGGCGTTTTTAGGTGAGGGCGAACGACAGTGAGCAATAATTCAGTTGGCTGAAAGCCATCATTAATTGCGTTCGAGCTGGACGCGAAGCGGACTGAGGGAGAGACCCCGGCGAAGCCGCCAACCATCCATCGGGCGTAGCCCGATCCCGTTTCACCCACGCCGCTTGGCCAAGGCCCATCCGGCCAACGCCAATGGCACGGACGCCAGCGTGAAGATGAATGGCAGCATCATGCCCACATGAGGGTTGGAGGCGTCAAGCACAATGCCGGCCACGGACGAGCCGATCGACGTGCCGACCGTGCCTGCGGTGGTTACCCAGCTCAGTCCTTCGGTCAGGGATTCCGCCGGCACCAGATCCTTGACGATGAGGTTGCCGGTGGCGAACGTCGGCGAGACGGTCAGGCCGGCGAGGATTTCGAAGACGCCCAGCAGGATGAGATTGTCCATTGACAGCCGGAAGAACACGTAGCCGACGGTCAGCAGCGACAGGAACATCACCATATGCGCCCAATGGGAGCCTTTGAGTTGGCAAGAGCCGAACACCAGCGCGCCGATGCACGAGCCGACCGCGAACATCGCCAATTGCAGACCGAGGAAGGGCTCAAGTCCCATGGATTTCATGGTGGCGGTAATGGACACGTCGAAGGACGTGAAGCTCATATTGAACACGATGAACACGGCGAGCAACGGCAGTACGCCGGCATAGAGCAATACACTCTTGGGCTTGGCACCGCTGCGTTTGAGTTGGCGCAGGGTCAGCTGGTCGGCATCTTCGCTTGCAGCGGGGCTGCCGTCATCGTGCGCGGCCACGCTGACCTGTTCCACGATGACCGGCGGCTGGGTGGATTTCAGCGAGAAGAATATGGTGCCGCCGATGCCGCATGCCACGGTGGGCACGAACAGTTGGGATACCGGATGCACGGAGGTGGCCAGCCAAGCCGCCAGAATCGGCCCCAGAATAAAGACGATCTCGTCAATGGCGGCTTCCATGGCGTAGGCCGTGTTGAGCAGCTGTTCGCCATCTTCCACACCGCGCAACGCATAGGACCAACGGGTTCGGACCAATGCGCCGAATGAGAACTGCGTCAGACCCATGATGATGGCCAGGGCGAACAGCAGCGGAATCGGCACGCGCACCAACGCCGCGAAGGCGAAGGCGAGCATGGCCACGATCTGCACGGCGAGCGCAAGCCGGCCCACGCGGGCTTGGCCGAAACGGTCGAAGGCGCGGGCGTAGAACGGGGTGACGCAGCTCATGGCCAGCACATAGGCGGCGCTCATGGTGCCGGCGATGGTCCAATTGTCGTAGAGATGGTTGAGCGCCAGAACGATGCCGAGACTCATCATGGAAATCGGCAATCGTGCCACCGCACCGGACAGGCAGAACGCCTTGGCTCCGGGCAGCATGAACAGGCGCTGATAGGGCGAGTGGGCAGCGGACGACTTCGAAACCGCGCGAGTCGTGGACACAATAACTCCTTACTGGTGCGTTGTCCGGCACGTGCGCCCGCCCACACGTGCCATCCGAGGGTAGCGGTTCCCCAGCAACGTCACGCGGCGCGTTTCAACCGCGGACCGGTACGTGGCCAGTCGTCCTCATCGTCGGAGATGCCTTGCGATGCATAAGGTCTCTCCGCCGGTGAAGGCCGTCCGATGCTGTACAGGTCATGAGCCTTTGGGCTCAGTCGTTGTCAGATTGTTCGGGAATGCCGGAGCTCAACTCGGTAAGGATTTCCTGTTTGGTTTTCGCGCGGGCGTGAAGCTCGCGCAAGCCCTCGTCGGGCTCACTGACATAGTAGAGAGTGGCGTCGATACTGTCCAATTCCACACCTTCGACCGCTGCCAGCAGCAGTCGGTACATGTCGAGCTGGGCGAGTTTGCGGGTGATGTCGTCTGGCTTGGTGGGCCGACGACCGGTTTTCCAGTCGACCACGGTAAAGCGTGCGGTGGTGCTGGACGGGTCAAGTCCACCGATGAATACCGCATCGAGTTTGCCATTGACTAGGCCCACGCCCGGCACGTCCACGACGATGGCACGCTCCGTCCACGCCGGGATGCGCTTGGCCCACGATGATTCGGCCAGTCTGCGCTGCCACGCCACCAGCTTGGACTCGGTGGCATTGTCGCTGCTTATGGAAGTGGCGGAGGCGGCGGATACGGCGGATGCGGATTGTTGAGCCGTGGGCTGTGGGACAGCGGGCTGCCGTGTGGATGGCTTGCGGCATTGCCGCTCCCGTTCGGCCAAATCGGCCAACATGGCTTCCCGGGAAACGAATCCCGCATCCTGACCTGTATGCGGCATGCTTGGTTCGGCTTCATATGCCAGTACCGCTTCATCCGGCTTACCGGCATTGATGAATTGCTCAGCCCACGCATGGAACTGCGTGCCGGCCTCGGCCGCCGGAGACGATATGCGCGGAATCGGGCGGATAATGCTACGCCAGTAGAGGCGCTCCTCCCGTTCGCTCATGCCACCTACGCGGGCTTGCAGGCTTGTCACGTTCTGGCGTCCGGCGGCCAGAATGCGTTGCGCCTTGGCTTTGACTGCCTCATCAAGCGACTGGCCGCTGGCGGCATCGGCCATCAAATCGGCGTCGTCCACCAGCAATTGCGCCCGTTGCAGCAGTGGACCGGCGTCTTGGTGCTGCTCAAGTGACGAGGAATCTGCGGCGATGACATCGATGCCGCGTGACAGCTGTTCATGCACTGCGTCGCTGAGGGTAGCCGGCCACGGCAATTCGGCGGCGGCATCCGTCTGCGTAATCGGCGTCTGCCATGCCTCCCCCACCACGGCGTCACCGTATGCCGCGGCATGCTCTCCGATAAAGAACCCTTCGGGAGGGGCAATCGCTTCGCCTTGCGCCGAGATCAGCATGGGCTTCCCGGCATTGGCGGCTTGCAGCCGTTCCACACAGTCCTGAGCCGATATCGCATGTTCACGGGCTTGGAGCGCGTCATGCACTTCAAGCCAGAAATTGGATGGCTGAGCGGCGCGAGAGCCTTTGGGCACCACTGACGGGTCCCGCCCGGATTCGCCCGTATAGGCGCAATAGGTCATCAGGGCATCTTCTCGCGCACGGGTAAGCGCCACATACATCAATCGACGTTCGTCGGCATGCAGCCGGCGCCCATATTCCTCCGCCTGCGTCAAATACCAGCCGGATGCATCCACTTCTTCCACGCCATCGCCGAATTCGCGCATGGAGCCGAACACTTCATCATCGATAAGCTCCACATCATCCAAAGCCGCCAACGATGCGATGGGGTCGGCTTCCACATCGGTATCATGGGGGAATCGCGGCAGAATGCCGGCATCGGCGCGCATAGGCACGGGTACGGCGGTGGGGTTGGTGAGCCAGGAGTCGGCGGTCTCATGATATTCGGGTGCGGTCCAGTGACCTTGCTCGGTGCCTCCCGTATGGTGTTCGTCCAGCACGATCTTGAGATGGTCGCCCTGATTGCTGGGGAATCCGACGGCGGTAAGCCCCACTACCGCAACGGCATCCCATTCCAACCCTTTGGACTGGTGTACGGTCATCAGTTCCACATCCACCGGAGCGTCGGGGAGACTGGCGGCTTCATCCTCCACCGAAGCCAGATGATCCACCCATGTGATGAACCCATGCAACGAGGGAGTTTGCTCAGCGGCAATCTCTTGCGTGTACGTATCCACCAAATCCACAATCGCATCCATAGGCATATGCGCCAAAGCGGGATTGGCGCGGTGCTGCGGATTATGCAGCACACCGGCCAATACGGTGTCGATGTCAAGATCCAACGCTTCTATGCCGGCGCGAATCACGTCGCCCAGTGGCCGCCCGACGGCATCATGCACCTGACGGAGCATCACCGCGGCCCGGGTTATGGCGTTGCGCCCGTGTGCGCTCAACCGTTCAAGCAGTTTTACCAGGTCGCCGCGTAGCAATACGTCTGGCAGGAATACCGCATTGGCCACCTGATCGCGGTACTCACGCACCACAGCCGCCCATTCATTCGCTGGTGTATCCGGTTGGGCAAGGCCGGCCTGCACCAATGCTTGGAAGCGTTGTTCCGTGTTCTGTTCTTCAGCAAAACGGGCCAACATGGTCAAATCCGCTGCGGACATGGTGAATCGTGGCGTGGCCAGCAAGCGCATCAGCGATCCCGTATCGGTGTGGTCGGCGGCCACGTGCAGCAACGCCATCAGATCGCGGATTTCCGGACGTTCCAACAGCGCGGAATAGCCGACCACGAATGTGGTCAATCCGGCCTGTTCCAATGCCGCCTGATATTCGGGCATATGTGATTTGGACCGAAACAGCACGGCGACCGGCGCTTTCTGTTCGCCCGGCATCTGTTCCTGTTGTTCGGCTGCGGAACGGTGCCGTGCGATGGCCGTCTTGCAGAAACGCACTACGGCGTCGATCTCCTGCCCGGCCGTGGCGAAGCCCAGTACTCCCAATGTTCCTTCGGGGGCATCAGGCATGGGGTCGAGCGATGAGACATCGACCTCACGCATCAATGAGCTGGAAGGACGCGACGGATTGGAGCGCAACGGCAGCGTGAGATTATTGGCGGCTTCGAGCACTATACGGCTGTTTCGCCTGGTGACGGACAGCGGGAATGGCTTGTATCCGGCAGACAGGTGGAAATCTTGCTGGAACATACGGAATGCACCAGGGCTGGCACCACGCCATGCGTAAATCGACTGGAACGGATCACCCACCGCGTTGACGGCGGACCTCTGTGACGCATCCACGTGGAACAGTGCTGCCAGCAGAGCGGCCTGCGTGGTGGAGGTGTCCTGATATTCGTCGAGCAGCACGTGGCTGTACCTGCGGCGCGTACGCTCTCCGATGGAGGGGAAGCGCTCGATAAGCTGATACGCGGCAATGGTGAAGTCGGAGAATTCGGCCATATTGCGTTCCCGCTTGGCTTGGGCATAGGCCTCCACCAGCTGGAGCAGAATATCGCGTTTGCGTGTGGTCTCCAGCAGCGCACCGCAATGATAGGTGCAGCGGGCGTGCAAATGTTCGGCACGGTCATCGAGCTTGGCTTGCCAGCTGGCGTCGGTATCTTTCTTCAGTCGTTTGATCTTGGGGATTTTCGGCTCGTCCTCGGGCATGGGTTCGTCTGCAACGGCTTGTTGCAATCGATTGATGAATGCCGAATCCCATTGCCGTACTCGATTGATCGCATCATCGAAGCTGGTGCAGCCGGCACCGATCATGGCACTGCCAATGGCATCCGACAACGCCAGAACACGGTTCGCCAAACTGGAGAAGGCGCCAAAATCCTCACTGAACGCCAGATCCATGTGACTGTCGATGACTTCGGTGGCCAGTTGAAGCGCTCCGGCTGCGCTCAATGGTTGCGTGTTCTGATCGAATCCGACAAGCAGTCCATATTGGCGCACGATGGTCTGGAAGAAGGCGTCATACGTGAAAATGGCCGGCTTGAGGAATGCCCGATCAGACACCGTGGCGGTCGTAGAGCCCGCCATATCACCGGCCACTGCGGCGGAGACGCGTTCCAGCAGTTCGCCTGCGGCCTTGCGTGTGAAGGTCAGGCCCAGGATGCGTTCAGGTGCCACACCTCGATTGATAAGCGCGATGATGCGTTGGGTCATCGTAAAGGTTTTGCCGGAACCGGCACCGGCAACCACCAATACGTCAGCATCGACTGGCGCATCGATGATGGCGGCCTGTTCCGCACTGGGAGTGAACGTGCTCATGCTTGCCTCGTTTCGAAAATCGTGTCGATCTGGCCTGCACAGGCAGGGCAGACGTTCTTCATACGGCAGAATCCGATATGGGTGTCTTGCGGATGGGCCTCGATGATGGCTGATCTGCTGGCCGCCGCGGCATAGAATACGCGGGCGATCATGGTCAGCGACCATAACGTCTGCGTACCGGCGAGCGCGGCGAATTGCGCCCACGCTTCGGCACTCACACCTTCGGGAGGAGTAGCCGGATCTATGGCGGGTATGTCGAAGAAACGGTTGGGGTCTTTATACCAGTATCGGGGCGTGAACGGTTCGGCATTCAACGAGCCATCAGTGAACAGCGGCGGCTGGAAGGCACCTTCCGGAGCGTAGCTTCTGGCTGGTGCCGCATTCTGCCCGACATGGAATAGCACGCTTTGGCTGATATGCGGCATTGCGGCAAGTGCCTTGGCACCGCGCGGCCCGTCTTCGGGGAACACGAGGCCAAGCTGATAGCACACGAGCTGCAAATCATTGAAAATCTGTTTGACCGTGGGCGTTCTGCCTGTTTTGTAGTCAATGAGGCGAATGCATTCGCCGCCGTCTGCGAGTACGCGGGTTTCCATACGGTCGATGCGCCCGGACAGTCTCACGGTCAGATGCTCGTCCATGCCTTCCGGCCACCCTCCGACCAGTGCTCCCATCAGACGGACCAGCGTGTTCCGACCGATTGGGTGCAGGCCGGGCACGGCATTGTATGCGTCGAGTATGTCACGCACATCGAATCGTGCGGCAAACTCCCGTTCGCATTCGGCACCGGCCAATGCGCCAATGCTGAAGTTGCTGGAGTTCTTGCCAAGATACGTTTCCGGATCGGCGTCGCTGCGCACAAAGTAATCGGCGATGTTGCGCAGGGTATCCGCCGCGGACTCGTCCTTACGGGTGGCCTCATAGCGGTTCCGGGTGTCGGCTATGGCATTCGGATCAGGACGTTTGCTCTGATAGATGGCATTAAGCCGTGCCGAGACAGCCTCGATGCGACGTTCCGCGCCGGCCGTGGAGTCCAAGCCCAGTGCGGCCAACGCCTGGGCATTGTGGGAAAGATGGTCCAGCCCTTCCTCGCTGCCTTGCTGCGCAACCGCATGGATGAGGGTTCCGAAACTGGTGGCCACGGAGCTGGGGCGAGGACCGGCGAACCGGTTCTCCAGCATCCAGCACACCGGGCACGCCCATAGGCTGTCGACCGCCGATGGAGATAAGGTGACCATGGGCGCGGCCTGCGCATCCGTCTTGCCTTTCCCTGTTTGGATACCGTCAGGCTGTACACCACCAGATGACGCGCTGTCGGATGAGGCACTGTCAGATGAGGTATCGCCAGATGACGCACCGCCAGATGACGCGCTATCCGATTGGGCCGGCGATTCCACAAACGCCCAGCTCTGCGGATTTGCGGCGCGCACACCATGCTCTAACAGGAGTGTCAACGCAATCGCGGCGTCCTTTGCGGCAGCCTGCTGCGGTTGAGCAGTGGCCAGAACCGCGCGGGCGGCGCTGACCAACCCACGTGGGTCGGCGTCCAATCCGGCCAGATCATATTCGGCGAATCCCGCATGTGCCCCCACTGTGGTGAAAGGCGCCTGTTGCCGGTTGCGCGGATAGTATTCCGGCAGATACCCGAAGAGAAAGTCCGAGGGGCTCATGCTGTCGTTCCATACCGCGCTGATCATGATTCGCCGTGCACGGGTCAGCGCGACCAGGAAACTCTTCTTCTCGCCCGACAATACAGCCGCGAACCGCGGATCATGCCCGGTTTTGTCGCTTTCTTCAAGCGCTCCCCTCAGCACGAGCTCGGCAAGGTCTTCACCACCGAACATGGTGTTGCGCCCGGCGAGGTTCGGCCACACGTCTTGCTGGACCACCGGTATCCACGCATATTCCCAGTGGCGTCCGGCCGCGCCTGCCGGCGTAGTCAATGTCACCGCGTCTTCCACCGGTCCTATGTGGGCCAAGGAATCGGCCTGCACTTCCATGCCCCGAACCTGTGCCATGAATGACGTGATGTCTCGACTGGCGGTGGAATCATCGGCGAACTGGAACAGGCGCATTGCCGCGTCCAGCCGGTCATTGGCCGTACGCCCCTCTGCCGTGTTGAATAATGCCGCACGCTGCCAGACCGGTGCCAGACCGGTGGCGTTCCACGCAACAGACAGCGCATAGCGCGGCTGTACGCGCTGGCTTGCCGGCAGCCGCTCCAAGCCGGAAGCAACGCTGCCCACCAGATGCCACAGGTTCGCAAAAGCGCGGGCCTGAGGGTCGTTGCCGAGCACCGCGTGGATGGATGCGAGCGCAGCCTGCGCCGGCGCGGCGGCATCATCAATGGCAAGCATCACGTACAGCGCGTCAACGCCAAAGGCCAAGTCATCGCCGGACGGTTCACCGAGTATTTCGACAGACACTGGCAACGAAGTCACTGACGACGAAACCGCTGACGTCGAAACCACTGACGAGGATGTTTCACGACCTGTTTCACGCCGTGTTTCATGGTATGTTTCACGCAATGTTTCCCATGCCGTCGTCAGAGAGGTCAGCATGGCATCATCCGTGGCGAGATGCGCCAGCGACTCCAACGACCCCATGGCCGATTCGATCGGCGCAAGCCTTGCGGGACGCCCCTGACCGGGTTTGGCCCCGGCACTCACCAACGGGCCGTTCATCAACGTGGCCACTCTAGTCCTTATATATGCCGCGCAGGAAGCCAACGTCATCTGGCATTCCGCCATCCCCTCGGCACGCAATCGGGCAAGCTCCACAAGCGCGAACAATCCCTGCACGAAAGTCTCGTCCTTCAAAGGACGGGTGACCGACGAATACCGCACCGGTACACCATCTCGGCGCAGTCGTTCGCCGAACAGCCGCACGGCGGCATTGTCGTGGGTGATGACCGCCATGTCGTTCCACCGAATATGCCGGTCAAGATGCGCCCGCTTGATGCGCCAGACCACATCATCCAGCTCCTCACGTGAGGATCGGTACAGGCCGGCGGTCACCGTGCCGTCCGCCTGATAATTCGCTGCATCGACTCCGCCCAGTATGGCGGTCAGCTTGCCGGGACGCTCGGCCGGAGGCAGCGGCTCGTCTTCCGGCGAGGGAATCGACAGCGAAATACGAGACGCGATCACATCAGCCATCGTCATGTGCGACTGATCAGCGACGGCACTGCCGCCAACCAGCTGTTCTTCCTTGGCCTTCAGCCGCCCTTCCACGGCACGGCGCATCAGATATTCCGGATACGATCCGCGGAAGGTCTGCACCGATTCATCCGGGTTGCCGACCAGCACCAACTTGACGCCGGCATTCCCCAACTCCTCCAAGAAGCGCATGCCGGCCAGCGTGGTGTCTTGAACATCATCCACAACCAGCAGCCGGGGCAAGCCCAACGCCTCCACACACATAGGCCGGTCGGAATCATCCGCGTGATCGGCGGCGAATGCCTCACGCACCACACGAGCGCCTGCCACCAGCAAATACGAGGCATCCAAACGGTATTGCCCCGGATATACCGCGCTTTGGGCTGCAATATATTCACGGCGCAACGCGAAAGCCAAACGCCATTGCACCGACAATCGCGCGTCCTCCGTCACGGCGTCCAAGAGACGTGGCTCTTCGTGAACGCCTACACCGAGCTCATCCAATCGGGCCAGCATATCGCGCAACTGGCTGATAAACGCATCTGAAATACCTCGCGTGAACCTATCCGCGCTGGTCGAGCCGCCTGCCGACGTCGGAGACGGCGAATCCGACCCTTGTTGCGAGAGGCTTGATTGTGCGGAAGCGGCCGAGCCGGGCATCTCGCCGGCACCGGCATCGCGTATGAGTCTCGCCCAGTCATCCTGGGCAAAGTAGACGCGCAGCAAATCACAGGTGCCGCAATCATCTCCCGCTACGGCATGGCGCAGATGCACGGCCATGACTTGACGCAGCAAAGCATCCTGTTCCGCACCGTTCAGCAATCGAGGCGACGGCAATCCAGTTCCCTCGCGCGAAGCCGATATGGCCCGGAATGCCACGGCACCCAGCGTGGTGACCGGCCTGGCCTGCACGGAAAACCCGAGCTCACGAATCACCCGATTGCCCAATGCGTCGGCGGCCACACGGCCGGATACGGCCATCACCGCCTGCGTGCCACCGTAGCGGCGCAGCCCCGCCATCAACACCGATAAGGCGAATTCAGTTTTGCCGCTTCCAGGCGTGCCGACAATCAGCCTCGCCGCTCCATCACGGTCGATGCCGTCCAGCACTGTTCCAGGTTCAAGTCTCGTCATCATGGCTCTAGCCTAAACCCGACCGTCACAGAGGGAAAAATTTTACCGAACCCGACGAAGAATCGTACCCTTGACGGTATCCTGTAGAACGAATGCAGGGAGAGCGCATTTTCCAAGGAGGGAGGGAACAGATGGACAACATTCCGATGAGACCGCCGAAGCTGCCCGGATATGATTTCGTCCAGATGTTGGGAAGCGGTGCCACCGCCACGGTGTACCTATATAACCAGCGTATGCCCGCACGCCCGGTGGCGGTAAAGGCCAGCGCCAAAACCCTTGACCCACGGGCCGCTGCCCTGTTCAACCGCGAGGCCAACTTCATGGCCAAGCTGTCATCCCACCCGTACATTCTGCCGGTATATGGTGCCGGCGTCACCTCCGATGGCCATGGCTACATCGTCATCGAATATGCGCCGGGCGGCACCTACAACAGCATCATGAAGGCCCGGTCCATGACCTGCGAGCAGGTACTCGACCTCGGCATCAAGCTGTCAAGCGCGCTGTTCACCGCGCATCGCAGCAATATCATCCATCACGACATCAAGCCCAGCAACATTCTCATCACCTCGCAGGGCTTGCCTGTTCTGGGTGATTTCGGTATCTCCACCGATGTGTATGACCGCACCGAAACCGGATTCTCGCCGCCGTGGGCACCGCCTGAGGTGCTTCAGCATCTGACCAATGGTTCGGAAGCCGCCGACATCTATTCACTGGCGGCCACCTTGTACGCCATGTTCGTCGGCTGCTCGCCATTCCAGCACGATTATCACCCGCGTTCGCAATCGGAACTGATTTCGCTGATCGTCAACCAGCCATTGCCTCGCCTCAACCGCCCCGACGTGCCGGCCGATGTGGAAGCGGTGCTGCGCCGGGCCCTGAACAAGGACCCCGACCAGCGGTACTACTCCGCGTTGGAGTTCGCACGTGCCATGCAGCGTGTGCAATTCGCATATTTCGGGCATGCCACTCCCGTTACCGTGGAAGGGATGCCGGCCTATCCCAAAGACATCGAGCGTCGGCGCCGGGCCACGGACCAGCGAGATCAGATCACCCGTTCGTCACGGCGATGGGTCAAACCGGTGGGTATTACCGTCGGTATACTTGCGGCGATCACCGCAGCGGCACTGATATTCGCCTTCGTGGTCGTTCCCCGCATGGACAGCGCCACCGGATCAGATACCAAACAGGTGGCGACGCCCGGCACCAAGGATGATGACAACAACCGCAATAATCAGGATGACGTGATCACCGATACCGCGAACGCCCAGATTCCTTCCCCGGAGAATCTGAACGGCACCTATGCGGCGGATGGGTCATCCGTGACGTTCACCTGGACGAATCCAGACCCGCAAAGCGGTGATACCTATGCGTGGGCCATAGTGCAGGGCAGCAATACCGACCAGAGCGCGCAAACCGTCACAACGTCAGATCCCACGGTGACCGTCAACGCGCAGGAAGGCTCGCAGACCTGCATTCAGGTGTCCATTGTGCGCAAGAACCGCCAGATGTCCGTCAGCCCCGCCATCGCCTGTGCGGCCAAGCCGCAAGAATGATCCGCTCGCCACTGCCGGGCATGCCACCCTGGCATTGCGTATCGCATCAGACGTGCGCCCAGCAGCGGCGAATTCACCAAATGGACAACAGGAACGGCAGGTATTGGAACCGTAAAGCGTTGTCATTACACCAGCAACCAGAGAAAACAGGGGTCAGGGAGTTCAGATGGCCACATCGTCCCAGTCATACGATCGTCGCCGACGCATCAGCGCGGCTTTGCGCCGCCTTATGCCCTCCGGAGGGCATACGTGGACGGTTCCCGTAATCACGCTCCTGCTGCTTCTGGGACTTGTTGCCGGCGCGGTGATCATGAGCACCGTCACGCGCCGCCATGTGCAACTGGACGATGGCACCGTATGGGTCACTTCGCTGAAAAACCAGAAGGCCGCACGATTCAACGTAAAGAACAAGGAGGCCGACGCCGGCGTCTCCTCCTCCGCCCCACGATTCGACATCGCACAGCATAATGGCGACACCATCCTGACCGAAACGACCAAAGCCTCCACCATCAAGGCATCCACGGTCAGCACCGGTGTCAAGACCGACATCAAAGCCAACACCACCACTGTGGTCGGCGGGGATACCGCAGCCCTGATCAACGAGAAGACCGGCAATGTGTGGACCGGCTTGTCGGAAAACCTTGATTCCGTGACCCCCACCACTTCCGATCCGAAAATAAAGCTGGGCGAGGGCGGGCGCATCGCAGTAACCCACGATGGCAAGGTCTACGGATACCGTCCATCCGACGGTATGGTGCTGCGTCTTGACAATCCCAGCAGCGCCAAGGCCAAAACCCTCGAATCGCTGACCGACGGCAAGCAGCAGACCGTTGAAAGCTTTACCGTCATCGGGAGCACGCCGGTAATCGCAACCGGCAAAACCGTCATATTCAAGGGCGGCCGCGTCGATGTCGACACGACCGGCACCCTCACCCTTCAGGAGCCTCCCACCGATGACATACAGTCCGATTGGGTGGCCGCGGCATCACCGAGAGGCCTTGCGCTTATCCCGTTGAAGTCCAATGCCAAGGCGAATTTCATAGCCAACGGGGGCAAGGCGAATCCAGCACGACCGGTATCGTCCAAGGGCTGCGTGTACTCGGCTTGGAGCCAGAAGGCCAGCAACTACATTCGCGCCTGCTCCCCCACGGATACCAGCGTCAAGCCGCAAACCCTCGAATCCGTCAATACTACTTCCGAATTGGTGTTCCGCACCAACCATCGCCTTGTGGTGCTCAACGACACGGTTAACGGCAATGTGTGGAACCCTGAGGATTCCACCAAAGTCATCAAAATACAGTGGAACAAAATACAGACCGAGCAGACCGAGAAAGAACAGCAGAACAACGACTCGGCCAACAACCACCACGACTTCTCCAAGACCTGTTCCGCACAATCCGGCCAAATCAAAGCCGAGGATGATGAAATCGGCGCACGAGCCGGTTCGGAACAGATTCTCGACGCGCTGCGCAATGACGAGCAGACCGATTGTTCCGTACTGAAAATCACCAAGGTTGGCGCACCAAACAACAAAGACGTCACCATTTCGCCGATTTACGACGGCCGGTATCTGCAACTCGATGCCTCCGCCGCATCCGCAGGCACCGTTACCTTTACTTACGATATTTCCGATGGTCGCGGCCAGACCTCTTCCGCCACGGTGACCGTAACCCTGAATGATGGAGGCAACCACGCTCCCGTACAGTTCGACACTCCTCCCGAGATCGATGTGGAGCAGGGAGCCAGTTATACCGCCAATGCGCTGAGCAGCTTCAACGATCCGGATGGAGACCCGCTCACTCTGGTCTCCGCTGTGGCCCAGAACACCGACCAGGTGCAGGTGTCCACCCGAGCCGACGGCCAGCTTACGTTCAACACCGGTGCGCTGGCGTCGGGACGTGTGGGCGTCGAGGTCACCGTCTCCGACGGCACGGCAACCGGCACCGGCATGGTGTATTTCTCGGTCAAGCCCGCGAACACCTTGGCCGCGGTCATCGACCCGGTAGCGAAAACCACCGTTCCCAACACGGATACCGTCGTCAAGCTGTCCTCTTATGTGCATGGCACTTCCTTGCAGCCGGCACAACTGACTCAGGTGGATACGCCCAACGGCGCTTCGACGACCACCAATGCGGCGGATATGTCGTTGACGTTCAAGGCCACCAATCCCGGCACCTATTATGTGCCCTACATCATTACTCAAGGTTCGATTCCGGCCACCGGATTGGCTCGAGTCGAGGTGCAGCCTGCCACCGGCCCGGAGGCGT
>OAVW01000311.1_pt1 | contig 16153 bp, 17 predicted proteins | sample 1495321 | NCBI WGS metagenome assembly OAVW01 (sample SAMEA2580108, study PRJEB22360) | human gut metagenome | biome: human gut; feature: human-associated habitat; material: faeces | place: Denmark | collected 2008/2010 | reverse complement strand
ATGCAAATGTCAGATCGTGTGCGCCTGTTAGGGCGCGGCTGGTAAGAGAGCCTTACAGGCGCATTTGAAAAACCTCCGGCTATGCCGGAGGATATTTATTAGCTAACGGGCGGGATCAGAACTTATATTTCAGGCCCACCATCATTGCGGTGTCATTGTAGCCATTATCACCCAGCTGCACGCCCACATTACCCCAGACGCTGGCCGCCGGATTCAGATTGCCATTTACGCCATGTTTCATTTCCCCCAGATTACGCGCCCCGTCTTGTTCAACTTTCACACCGTTTATTGAGACAGCAAAATCTTTACTGTTATGGATCCCGTTCATTTCAACAAAAGGTTCAAAGCCGTCACCGTGCGGACCGCTGTTTTTCTCCTGAGTACGAATAAAGGTGCGGAAACCAAGTCGGATCTGAATGTTGTTATTTGCGTCATTCTCAATACGTGAGCCATTGGCTTCCGTGTGCGCATTATGATCGACGCCCATCCAGATGGCCTGTGCCGAGGTCGTTCTCAACTGTCCGTTGCTGTCACGCCAGGCATTATGCCCGCCAATTTGACGTAACCAAAGTTGGCTTGAACGCTCCTGTTCAGTTACAGGATCGATATAGCGCGTTTCACCTGCACAATCGTTCAGACGCATAACAAAAAGAGTGTTAGCGGCTGCCAGGTTGGCGACGTAACTGCCAGCTTCGGGTCGCAGGACGGGGGTAGGCGTTTCTGTTGATTCTGAAGTGACATTGGAAAAAAATAACTCTCTACCATTGTATATTTTTGCAATGGGGGCTTTAGTGCCATTTGTTGTAATAGAACTTTTTTATATCAATGTTACCTTGTCGAATAGCAACTGCATAACTTCCATCAGCCACAGTTTCAAGTACCACATAATCTAAATTAATATATGCTTTTTTCCCATTAGCATAAGCACCATAGCTATTAATACCATTAGTTGTTATGGAACCACCATTCATTTTTAAATCAGCACGGCTAATAACTTCGTAACTGTTAGAATCACAAACTTCATCATCTACAGCATCGACACATGTTCGAGACTCTCCAGGACTTGAACATGCAAGAACTCCTACTGCATTTTTCCCATAGGTAACAATGTTCGTTTTATCTGTGGTTTCAAGACTGGTGTTATTTTCCACAGTCTCAGAATCATTAACCTGACTTAAAAGTCCCGCTGAATATGCCCCCTCGTCTCGACTGAATTATCACCATTCATAACGATGGTGCCACCAAATTCACTGACTACTGCGCTGGCTGTTATCCCTCCATTTTCTTTGTCAGATACGCTTTCAGAGCGTCTTAATATTGCTATCGCTTATATATAATACTTTGTTTTGGCTATCAACAGAAATACCATAAGATCCATCACCACTAGTCATCACACTGGCATTATGTATATATCCAGTTACACCGTCATCCACTTTCACGGCATGGCTTTCGTCTTAAGTGATTAGATACTCCCCATTACTTGTAGAAGTATTATTTTTGATTTCAATCGGTGATTCTTCATCGGTTATATAGGAAATTATACTATAATTATCCAACAATTGTGTTGCATATGCATTACCCACCGCCAGAGCAATAAGTCCTAAACTGAACCAGGGGAGTTTTTTCAGTTTCATAGATTAACCATCCATTCATTGGATTAACAAACATTCCTGGTCAAATACCCTATGAGTTCAGATTACCAAAACGGAAGGCAAAGATAAAAACAAAAGCACAAGAAATTTAAATAGATAAACAGCGACAATATTTAAATGATAAATAAGCCAGCATTATCATTTTTAGCTTATTTTCATGACATTGATCACTTTGGGGTAACTATTTTGTTTAACAAATAACTCTTCGACATCAAAATTATCAACAGTTGCCATGGAAATTATTTCACTGATATATAAAACAACTGTGATAACACCAGGGTTGACAACTATTTGTGCAATAATTCCTTTCCTTCAATGATCCAGGGGTTCACTGCCAGCAACCCATTCAGCCGCATACTGGCAGTGAGAAACTGAAAGATTAGTGCTGATCCCTGTGGCTGACGAGTCTTTCCCTTAATCGATTAACCAGATTGATCGCCAGCCAAACCAGGGCATTAAGCAAATTTATCGTCACAAGCACTTCTCCCAGCCCGGTGCTGGGTTTTGCAATAAGGATGACCAGGAGAGTGATCAGCATAAATGCAATGGAAAAGATGATATAGAGAGTGAAATAATCCAGATTATTACTATTGTTCATGCTACTAATGGCAATCCAGTCAAAACTTTCACACAATTATAGCAAACAAAAGAATGAACAATAGTAACAAGAGGCAACGAGCTAATTAGCTGTCTATAATTACACCGCACCATGGCCTTACTGATCAATTTTCACTCAACCACAACCTTCACCTTCGGTTTAGAAAGGATAATTTTGACCATGTCGATATATGTAACAGGTTTATAGAAATAATAACCCTGCTGAAATGTGATATTATTTTGGTTCAGATAGTCAAATTGTTCTTTCGTTTCGACACCTTCAGCGACGATACTGATCGAAAGTTTACGCGCCAGATCCAATACACAATCCAGAATTCGGGTTGATTCTGGGTCTGCGTTGACGCGGCCAACGAAACTGTGATCAATTTTGATATAATCAATATGCAGGTCATGCAGATAAGAAAGCCCTGAGTAACCAGTACCGAAATCATCCAGCGCGATGACAAAACCATTTTCATGCAGAATGTTCAACCGCTGAACCAGACTTTCATCAACATTTAATGGCTCACGCTCGGTGACTTCCAGAACAAGGTTTAAATCGCGGCGGGTAAAACTGTCACGGTAATTTAAGCACTCGTCGACAAACGTCGGCGAAATAATATGCGAGGCGCTAAAATTAATCCCAATATGAAAACCTTCCGGCAGTTTACTCGCGATAGCGTTCATCTGTCTGGCAACCTGATTCATCAGGCTTTGCGTAAGCGGAACGATTAATCCGCATTTTTCAGCAAGTGGAATAAATGCCGCGGGTGATATATATCCACCGTGAGGTTGTTTCCAGCGGGCTAACACCTCAACTCCCCGCAATGTCCCTTCCCGACCATTTACCACAGGTTGGTAAAAAGGGACGATCTCCCCATTATTTATAGCCCGTCGCAGGATCTCTTCAGGCGTTGCGCTTTTATAGGCAGAATTAAACAAATTAGGCGGGATATCAGGCGTCAAGAATGGAAAACGAGCGCTCTCCATTCCTGTTTGCCCTCTGATATTGCGGATATATTAAGAAAGCATAACGCCTGAAATGCTCACTTTGCATCAGCATAGTGATACAGCTGATGTTTATTCAAAAACCTTACTCAAGTTTTAAGAGAGCACAGATTCCCTGTCATTAATAATGATATCCGTTAGTGTAGTCTTATGCATTTCAATGTACTGCAAGATTTGCAGATAGAGATCAGAAAGAATAACACTGGTCTCATCTTTTAAACGCAAGCGTAAAGCCTGAGCAATAATATGACTATCAACATATCCATGTGTCATGAACACCTCCCTCTCGAGATTTTTAAACAAAGCACATTGAAAAATAAATCTCTCTGGGATTGAATTATTCATGTCAGCCTCGCAGGAATAGTGATCCAATAAAATTATGCTGTGTATAGTCTAAAGTGACAGACAAAAATAAGATGAATGAGTTTTCTATAAACTTATACTTTATAATTAAAAGTTACATATCATCAGCTGTGTATCGCAACACGATTTCCAGTGTTTTTCTAATCACATCAGCTTTGAGAATATCACTTGTTGTTTCCAGGGAGTGTATCAGACTTAAGATAATATTTTTATTATTAACATTATCGCCTGAAAGCATTAAATTGGTCACAGCCTGCCCTAACACAGCAGACTCTTCTTCTAACAAATTACCTGAACTACGAAAGTAACTTGATAACGCTTTATCAGATATTGCATTATGAATAGTAGTATCTTCAAGCATGGTAACCTCTCATCTTACTTATGAAATTTTAATGTATTCTGTTTATTTTCTTACCATTGAAAATACTTTTATTGTCAGTTATCGCTGTTCTTCTGTTTGGCCCTCCTGTATCACTGTTACTAAAATCACGAATTATGCTGTCAATTAAATCTCGTCGGAAAGCATTTTCCTCAACAGATTTCATTACGAGTAATTGCTTAATAAGAGTCTGCAACGAAAAATTTATCTTCATGCGCAGTATCTGGAGCACCGCCTGGCCAGTAATTTCATATTTTGTACTTTCATTATCAGATGTCTTCATAACGACTTCATAGCTAACCTGTTAAATAATCAGGCTGTTGCATTATTCAAAAAGCAACCCAATTAGTGCATTATAATGTTTCTGTTCCTCTTCCCCTGTCGCTTGTTCCAGTCTGCCTAGAAGTTTGGCACAAAGCGACTTTCGACTCAGATTACGTCCATCTTTCAAAATCTCAGTCACAATTTCCCCGAGAGTTTCCTGCTGAGTAGGCAAGTTAGCTTTTGCAAAGTAACGAGTGATTGCTCCTGCAGAATCTGAAGTCACTGAATTTTGATGCATGCTACGCCTCTGTTAAAAATGTTAATCAATGTTAAGTGAGGTAACAATAGCAAACTTGTACGAAATATGTGTACAGAATGATAAATTAATTTTTCGCAATTAGTGCTAATTCATATAAAACAATGCATTACGATAAAACATATTGCATCATTTAAATGACAACCTATACAAGTTTTTTCGCCAAACCGTCTTCAACCTTTTCCACTTTTTATCAATGTAAAGAAACGGTTATGTTTTGGTATTAAAAGAAAGACACAAGAAGATATGTCTGTTACCGTCTTACTCTCGCCTCGCCCATTACCCTGGATTGTTAATGCTTACCACCCTTATTTATCGTAGCCATATACGTGACGACGAACCTGTCAAAAAAATCGAAGAAATGGTTTCGATAGCAAATCGCAGGAACATGCGGTCTGACGTAACAGGGATCTTACTGTTTAATGGTTCTCATTTTTTCCAGCTTCTGGAAGGTCCGGAAGAACAGGTTCAAATGATATATCGGGCCATATGCCAGGATCCACGGCACTATAATATTGTTGAACTGTTGTGCGATTACGCGCCTGCTCGCCGTTTTGGCAAAGCAGGAATGGAATTATTTGATTTACGCCTGCACGAGCGAGATGACGTTTTACAGGCCGTATTCGACAAAGGCACATCAAAATTTCAGCTAACTTATGATGACAGAGCGCTACAATTTTTTCGTACTTTTGTCCTTGCAACTGAACAATCAACCTATTTCGAGATTCCTGCTGAAGACTCCTGGCTTTTTATCGCTGACGGATCTGATAAAGAACTTGATTCTTGTACCCTTTCATCAAATATAAACGACCACTTTGCCTTTCATCCTATTGTCGACCCTTTATCGCGGCGGATAATCGCTTTTGAAGCCATTGTGCAAAAAAATGAAGACAGCCCGTCAGCTATAGCGGTTGGGCAGCGTAAAGACGAGGAAATCTACACAGCGGATCTCAAAAGTAAGGCGCTTGCATTTGCGATGGCACACGCACTTAAGCTCGGTGATAAAATGATTTCAATCAATCTATTACCTATGACCCTGGTTAACGAGCCTGACGCAGTCTCTTTTTTACTTGATGAAATAAAGGCCAATGCTCTGGTGCCTGAACAAATCATCGTTGAATTTACTGAAAGTGAAGTCATATCTCGGTTTGATGAGTTTGCCGAAGCGGTTAAATCGCTAAAGGCTGCCGGTATCAGTGTAGCAATTGATCATTTTGGCGCAGGTTTTGCTGGTTTGTTACTCCTGTCACGCTTCCAGCCTGACAGAATTAAAATCAGTCAGGAATTGATTACCAATGTTCATAAAAGCGGACCACGGCAGGCAATTATTCAGGCGATCATGAAATGCTGTACATCACTTGAAATTCAAGTCTCTGCTATGGGTGTGGCAACACCAGAAGAGTGGATGTGGCTTGAATCTGCAGGAATTGAGATGTTTCAGGGAGATCTGTTTTCCAAAGCTAAATTGAATGGTATCCCTTCAGTTGCGTGGCCGGAGAAAAAATAATTTTCAGCACATTATTTCGCATGATTTCTGGAAATCATCGCGAAAATGAATGCGTTATGTTTTAATTTAATCCACATTAAAAATAATGTTTCATCCAATTTAGCTGAAATCTTATTTATACTTTGTACAATTTTAGCGTATATTGTACAAAGTATTATTGGGTCGTGTAGAGGCGACGGAGATTTATGACCGCAAGGAGGAATTGTGGCTTATTACAGCATTGGTGATGTTGCTGAACGTTGCGGGATTAATCCTGTCACTCTCCGGGCCTGGCAACGCCGCTACGGTTTGTTAAAACCACAGCGCAGTGAAGGCGGACACCGACTCTTTGATGAAGAAGACATACAACGCATCGAAGAGATTAAGCGTTGGATAAGTAATGGCGTTCCTGTAGGCAAAGTTAAAGCATTACTGGAAACTACCAGCCAGGATACGCAAGATGACTGGAGCCGCTTGCAAGAAGAGATGATGTCAATTCTTCGTATGGCTAATCCTGCCAAACTACGCGCGAGAATTATTTCACTGGGTCGAGAGTACCCAGTAGATCAATTGATTAATCATGTTTACCTTCCTGTTCGCCAGCGTCTCGTGCTTGATCACAACACCTCCCGCATTATGAGCAGTATGTTTGACGGCGCATTAATTGAATACGCAGCGGCCTCACTTTTCGAAATGCGCCGTAAGCCCGGTAAAGAGGCCATTCTGATGGCGTGGAATGTTGAAGAGAGAGCACGATTGTGGCTGGAAGCATGGCGTTTATCATTGTCAGGATGGCACATTTCTGTTCTTGCTGATCCCATTGAATCGCCGCGCCCGGAACTGTTCCCAACGCAAACATTGATTGTCTGGACAGGCATGGCACCAACGAGAAGGCAAAACGAACTTTTACAACACTGGGGTGAGCAAGGTTATAAAGTCATCTTTCATGCCCCCTAAATTCACCTTTATCCCGCCCCTTAGACAGAATGTTATAATCTGAACCCACAACAGCGTTTGTAGCGGAGCTGGTCCGTTGCAAAATGCCCACCGGGAGAATTCAGGTAATCCCCCTTTCACACTTTGTACATATCACAGCCAAAGGACAGACCAGATTGAAGTGGTAAAACCGATCGTGCACACTACGCAGTCTCACAACTAACAAGAGGTTATTATCCTGATGGATCAGGTCGTTGTTTTTCAAAAGATGTTTGAGCAAGTGAGAAAAGAGCAAAACTTCTCCTGGTTTTATTCAGAATTAAAACATCACCGTATTGCACATTACATTTATTATCTGGCTACGGATAACATCAGAATTATTACTCACGATGACACGGTTTTGTTATTAAGAGGAACCAGGAACCTGTTAAAAGTTAGTACGACCAAGAACCCTGCTAAAATAAAAGAGGCCGCATTGCTTCATATTTGCGGAAAATCTACATTTCGGGAATACTGTTCAACACTGGCAGACGCGGGCGTTTTCCGGTGGGTTACTGATGTTAATCATAACAAACGCAGTTACTACGCCATTGATAATACGCTTTTATATATTGAAGATGTAGAAAATAATAAACCATTAATCTAGCTAAAGTTGGGAGCTTAAAAAATGCTTCATAATTCAGTAAGGCATTAGCATAATGGAAATAAAAGTGCAGAGACTATCCCTATGGATGATTAATACTGTCTTTTTATTGCTCCCCATAAATAATCACCAGACCAATACGATCAAATTGATATTTGAAATGTGTTCACTTGACTTTTGATACGTTATTTTATAACGGTTAACATATTTATAAAAACAACGGGCGTGTTATACGCCCGTTATAATATTTAACACATGTGGTAATTACATATTTTTGATGATCGCGTCACCAAACTCGCTGCATTTCAGCAGTTTAGCGCCTTCCATCAGACGTTCGAAGTCATAGGTTACGGTCTTGGCGTTGATTGCGCCTTCCATACCTTTAACAATCAGGTCTGCGGCTTCAGTCCAGCCCATATGGCGCAGCAGTATATAAAAACATTAAGTTTAAGTCATTGATATTTAATGATAAAAATTATTTTATTGTTTTTTTATTAGCCAAAATCAACTTTATTCAACCATTTGATTTCATTGACGTTCGTTTTTATTTTGGGGAAAGGTTTTATCTACCATTTATATCAAAATTACAAGTCTACATTTTATTAACATCTCAATACATGTGAGGCCTTGCAGACCTTTGTGAGAGCTTATGTGTCTCAGTTTTGTCCCACCTTTTATTACGACTTGCATAGCCAATGAAGATAAATGTAGTTAATGCCTGTTATGAGCGAGGAGTGGACGTAAAAGAATTTTTAAAAATTTAAGGCTTACTAAGGTAACAAGTATCAGAGAATCTCATGAACCTATTGCTGCGTCCTAGCAGAACGAAATTTCTCTCTACTTAATACTAAAATTGTTTTATATTTTTCGTAGTCTTTTGTCACTAAGTTTGTTCGTACTTGATATAATTTTTAAAAATGGCTTTCGAAATCTCGTTCGAATGTCGTAGGACTTACAACCAAATCATGTACAGCGTCAACTAAATGCTGTGCTAATGAATATTTGAATTGGAGTGACTGCAAGTTTTCTTTATTGATTAATTTATATTTATCAGGGTCCACAGTATTTCCTTCATTATTGAAGGGATAGATCCATTGTCCATGTGCTAGCTTGTTTCGTATTTCTATCAGGATTCGTAGCTCATTCGACAAAACATCATGTAATGCTGCTCTTCGTGCGGCATGTGCTATCCCAAGAGTCCTTTCATCCAGCAGGAAACAAACTAATCCCTGTTTTGGGCCTCAAAGATGTTAATGATAATCATTTTCATTCTGTATAGGTTATGCTATAAAACATAGCCGTTGCTATGTTTGTTCTAATTTTGCTCACTATAGGTACTAAATTATGCGCTCAATAAAAAAAGTAACCATGCTCTTGGGGGGCCTCGCACTCACCTGCTCGATCGCATTTCAGGCAAGTGCAACTGAAAAATTTAAGGTCATTACAACATTTACCATCATCGCGGATATGGCCAAAAACGTGGCGGGAGATGCTGCAGAAGTCTCATCCATAACCAAGCCTGGTGCAGAAATTCATGAGTATCAGCCTACCCCTGGCGATATTAAACGTGCGCAGGAGGCACAACTGATTCTCGCCAATGGTATGAATCTGGAATTGTGGTTCCAACGCTTTTACCAGCATCTCAATGGGGTTCCAGAAGTAATTGTCTCTTCGGGTGTGACGCCTGTAGGGATCACCGAAGGACCCTATGAGGGCAAACCTAACCCCCATGCATGGATGTCGCCAGATAATGCTCTGATTTACGTCGATAATATTCGTGATGCGTTGATAAAATACGATCCGGCAAATGCACAAACCTACCAACGTAATGCCGATACTTATAAAGCCAAGATTACCCAAACCCTTGCCCCCCTGCGTAAGCAGATTACGGAACTCCCTGAGAATCAGCGATGGATGGTCACCAGTGAAGGGGCTTTTTCTTATCTCGCACGCGATTTGGGGCTAAAAGAGCTTTATCTGTGGCCGATTAATGCCGATCAACAAGGCACGCCGCAGCAGGTACGTAAGGTTGTTGATATGGTGAAGAAAAATCATATCCCGGCAGTCTTTAGCGAGAGTACGATTTCCGATAAACCAGCGCGTCAGGTTGCGCGTGAAACCGGCGCACACTACGGCGGTGTGCTCTATGTCGATTCCCTGAGCACAGAAAACGGCCCGGTACCGACGTATATCGACCTTCTTAAGGTTACTACCAGTACGCTGGTACAGGGAATTAAAGCCGGGAAAAGGGAGAAATAATGATGCAATCTGCAGGCATTGTCGTTAATGATGTTGCTGTCACCTGGCGTAACGGGCACACAGCACTGCGCGATGCATCCTTCACAGTACCAAGTGGATCTATTGCCGCTCTGGTTGGGGTAAACGGTTCCGGAAAATCGACGTTGTTTAAAGCGATTATGGGATTTGTGCGTCTGACCAGCGGAAAGATATCTGTTCTGGGTATTCCCACGCGACAGGCGTTACAGAAAAACCTGGTTGCCTACGTCCCTCAGTCAGAAGAGGTTGACTGGTCATTTCCTGTACTGGTGGAAGATGTGGTGATGATGGGCCGCTATGGGCATATGGGTATGTTGCGTATCGCCAAAAAGAGGGATCGTCAAATTGTCACCGATGCGCTGGAACGTGTCGATATGGTGAATTTTCGCCATCGACAAATCGGCGAGCTTTCCGGTGGACAAAAGAAACGCGTCTTTCTGGCGAGAGCGATTGCACAGCAGGGTGATGTGATCCTGCTGGATGAACCTTTTACTGGCGTTGATGTGAAAACCGAAGCCAAAATCATCAGCCTGTTGAGGGAGTTACGCGCGGAAGGCAAAACGATGCTTGTCTCAACGCACAATCTCGGATCCGTCACGACATTTTGCGATTATACGGTCATGGTCAAAGGCACCGTCCTGGCAAGCGGGCCGACAGACACCACTTTTACAGCCGAGAACCTGGAGCTGGCTTTTAGCGGCGTACTGCGCCATGTCACACTTAACGCCTCGGAAGAAAGCATTATTACTGACGATGAACACCCTTTTGTGGCACATCGACCGTCAGCGGTGCAGAGGGAAGCAAGATGAACGTGCTACTGGAACCCTTCAGCTATGAATATATGCTCAATGCGATGTGGGTCTCGGCGATGGTCGGCGGTCTCTGCGCTTTCCTGTCATGCTATCTGATGCTAAAAGGCTGGTCGCTGATTGGCGATGCGTTGTCGCACTCTATTGTCCCGGGTGTTGCGGGGGCATATATGCTGGGGCTTCCGTTTTCTCTGGGAGCCTTCTTTTCCGGCGGACTGGCTGCGGGCAGCATGCTGTTTCTTAACCAACGCACCCGCTTAAAAGAAGATGCCATCATCGGCCTGATCTTCTCGTCCTTTTTTGGCCTGGGGCTGTTTATGGTGTCATTGAACCCGACATCTGTGAACATTCAGACCATCGTCCTGGGCAATATTCTGGCAATCGATCCGGCGGATATCCTGCAACTCACTATCATTGGCATTCTCTCGATCATCGTGCTTTTTTTCAAATGGAAAGATCTTATGGTGACCTTTTTCGACGAGAATCACGCCCGTGCTATTGGATTGCATCCGGGCAGATTAAAACTCCTCTTCTTCACCCTGCTGTCGGTTTCGACCGTTGCGGCGCTGCAAACGGTTGGTGCCTTTCTGGTGATCTGTCTGGTGGTGACTCCCGGAGCAACAGCATGGTTGTTAACCGATCGTTTTCCCCGCCTGCTCATGATTGCTGTAACTATTGGCAGTGTAACCAGTTTCCTCGGCGCGTGGGTCAGTTACTTTCTGGACGGCGCGACAGGTGGAATCATCGTGGTGGCGCAGACACTGCTGTTTCTTTTAGCATTTGTCTTTGCGCCCACCCATGGGCTTTTGGCAAATCGTCGGCGTGCGCATAAGGCGCTGGAGGATCGCTCATGATGGCATTATTACTGGAGCCACTGCAGTTCACCTTTATGAGTCACGCACTGCTGATTTCACTGGTAGTTTCCATACCCTGTGCGCTGCTGTCGGTCTTTCTGGTCCTGAAAGGCTGGGCACTGATGGGTGACACGATGAGTCATGCGGTTTTTCCTGGCATCGTGCTTGCCTGGATTCTGGGGTTACCTTTGGCTACAGGGGCATTCGTCGCCGGAGTATTCTGCGCGGTGGCGACGGGATACCTGAAAGACAACAGCCGAATCAAGCAAGATACAGTGATGGGGATTGTTTTTTCTGGCATGTTTGCCGCAGGTCTGATTTTGTATATTGCAGTCAAACCAGACGTACATCTTGACCATATTCTTTTCGGCGACATGCTCGGGATAACCATCGGCGATATAATCCAGACGATGATTATTGCCGGGCTGGTTACACTTGTTATTAGCGTAAAATGGCGGGATTTTTTGCTGTTCAGCTTTGATTATCAACAGGCGCAGGTAAGCGGTTTGCATACGCGATGGCTGCATTATGGGCTGCTGTGCATGGTTTCCCTGACCATTGTGGCGACGCTGAAAGCAGTAGGTATCATTCTCTCCATTTCTCTGCTCATTGCGCCTGGCGCCATTGCGGTACTCCTGACACAACGCTTTCATATTGCGCTCCTACTGGCGACTGGCATATCGGTAATAGTGTCAATGACTGGTGTCTGGTTGTCCTTTTTTATCGACAGCGCACCAGCTCCGACGATTGTCGTCTTATTCGCGGTTTTGTTCATCATGACGTTTGCCGTTACCAGCATCAACGCACGCAAAAAGGGAAACTCCCATACACAGGATCTGTTATCACCCAATTAGCACAACATCCGAGGACAGCAACACCCGATACTTTTTCCTGGCTTCCAGCAACGGGGTTTCTTCCTCCGTTGCATATACAGCTCACCTTTTTTCGCCCACGATTAACCAACAGCCAGACCAGCAGACACGCCACCACCGGCACAGCAAAATCCATCAGGCTTGCCACATCCCAAGCACGCGGATCAAAACCGCCCCACCACGGCATATTCATTCGCTTGCCATGCCCGAACATTTCAATCCAGCGATATTCTGCCTGGGTATGTTCACGCGCAATGAAGAACGTACAACCGGCTATCGCTCCGTAAGCCCAGTTTCCGGTAAAAAGACCAACCAGTATCTGCGCAGCCACAGCACAAAGTGCATGAAGTAAGGGGCTTATATCCATTATTTCCTCCTTTCAGCTCCATTCCCGAAGCGGTGTTTCCAGCTCCACGACATAATCAGAGAATACAGAAACATCAAACAAGTCATCAAGAATGCGAATGTTGACAAAATAACCATCATTCCGGATACAGACAGGTTCTCCCTCTTCTGTTACCCCTGTTTCTGTGTAGGTGAAACCAATTTCATCAACTAACAGTTTATTCTGGAGGTCTTCATCTTCCGCCCAGCCAAGAGATGACAGGAAGGCCTTAAACTGCAGTTTGTCATGAAACTTCAAAGTTAAATCTTTCATACGACCTCTTTTAATTGCCTGTCATTTAATTCTTTATGCCATATGCGGAAATTGCGAATATGGCCAAACAGATGTCGTTCTCCAGTATTCGTCTGCCCTCCAAATCGGATATTTTTATCAGCGGTCACGCCATTATATTCACAATAAACTTCATTAACCGCTTTACCATTTGTCACCACATGAAAGTGACCATCAGCTTTTGCAATACATCCAAATGTGGTTTTCTCTGCAAATACATCTGTCGCTGCGCTATTAACATACGAGCCTGAAGGGTTTGACAGACTCATATATAACTTACCACTACCTCTGTTGATTGCTGCAATTGCTGATTGCCCGGTATTGGCTGCTGCTATATCCCACACGCGGGGTGCGGCGTTTGGTGCAATATCCCAGTTTTTATGAATCTCAAGTAAAAAAGTAAATGGTAACTTATAAAGATTATTTCTGGTGGGGATACTAACCAAATCACTGGCTCTTGTCGTTGCGCTGCCTCCTGAAATAATAAATGATGATACACACGGCCCATTCTCTACTTGTGGGGTGGCAAGATAAATATAGTCACCAGATACTGTTGCCCCACCCTGCTCAGGAGAATACTGTATCTGAGAGCCTATTTTTAACTCACCATCAATTGCCTGAATCGTTGCCTCTGCAAAAATCCAGCCCGTGGTCTTATCCTTCCTGACTCGTGCCGTAATTCTGCCGGCAGCACCACCTGTCATATTAATTTCAAGCGTTTGCGTATCAATGTACGCATCGCCAAGAAAAGTTGTTGCACTACCATCATACTTATCAAACCGTATACGTAACCTTACCTGTCGTTCTGTTTTAAAACGGCATGAGGTTGTCACGTACTTGTTATCGCCTGAGACATCAACTGACTTTGTTGCAGCAATTGATGCCATATTAATAGCCGAAGTTTGCCCAACCAGAGAATCGTTGCAGACAAACTTTCCATAAGTAAAACCAAAACTATCCGTCCCGGTTTCGGGCACATCCATGTTTGATGACTTCCCCCAGCTGGCTGGACTTTCCGAATTGAGCATGTAGTTCGTTCTTTGTCCCTCAATAAGCAGGCCATCACACTCAAATCGCGGCTCATTAATTTCCGCCGTTTTCAGTTCGCCAGATTTGTTGATATATGTTGCCGTTGATGCGCGACTGAAATTAACCTGTTTATCACTGGCAACCTGAACCACATTATCACCAATCTTCACTTTTTTATAACCCGGAGAATAGCCCGTAATCATATCCAGCGAATCATTAAAGGGTATCCACACATCCGGCAGCGGCTGTAAAACATATCTGTACGGCTCTGCTGTCTGGTTTGCGTATTCTCTGGCAGCATCTTCACTTGCTTTTGCTGCCGTCTGGCTTGCTGCCGATGCTTTCGCCGAGTTCGCCGCCGCTGTTTCGCTCACCTTTGCGTTGGCTTCACTGTCTTTGGCATTCGTCTCACTGGTTTTCGCTGCCGTCTGGCTGGATTTTGCGTTTTTTTCGCTGGCCTTTGTGGCTGTCTCGCTATTTTTCGCGTTGGTTTCTGATTTTTTGGCTGCTGTCGCGGAGTTTGCCGATGCAGTCTGCGAGGCCGCTGCCGCCTGTGCGCTGTTAGCTGCATTCGTTTCTGAGGTTTTCGCCGCGTTCTTCGATGATGCCGCTGCAGTTTCGGATTTCTTTGCCGCCGCTGCGCTCTGAGAGGCGGCTTCAGCGTTGCGTGCCGCTTCTTCCACCATTTCCTCAAAACGACGCAATGCCTCCGGCATGACATCATCTTCCGTCATGGCACCGAGAAAATCATTCAGCGTACCTGGTCTGGAACCTTCATAGACGGTAATGGTCCCGGCATGTGAAGGTGGAAAACCTTCAACCAGCAGGGTGACGCTGTACTGGCCATACTCAACATCCATGCTGTAACGCCCGGCTTCATCCGGATTTTCAGAGGCCACCGTGTTCACCAGTACCGTGGTGCTGTTACGCTTTGCTTTGAGCTGAATAGTACAGTTCTGTATTGGTTTTCCTGCACCGTCTTTCAGCACGCCTGAAATCTGTACTGCCATATTCACTCCACAAATAAAAAAGGCGCCATTTCTGGCGCCCGTATTTGGGTTATAAAATTCAACTGATACTGATACCGGCTGTTGATTTCTTCATCACGACAACAAGAAGGTCGCTGATACTGGTCGTTGGCGTCCAGTTATTTGCACCATATGAAGAAACATTGAAAGTCAGGGTGACATGGCCGTGTCCCGCTGGCATATCAATGACGGATGAAAATACCCTGCTGACATCCGTCGCGGGTTGCTGAAAGATTTCCTGTCCGTTCTTCAGTACCTGCAGCTTACAGGTTGAATACCAGTATGACTGTTGGTTGTTGCTGTTGAAGTTTTCATGCTTACCACCGCGAAACAGAACGGGTGGGATTACTATCTGACGGTCAAAAGCCTGGTCATCGTACACAGTGACCGTTATTGTACCGCTGGCATAACTGCCATTTCTCGGAAAGGCTTTTCCCACCGTTTTGACAATATCACCTTCAATCTGGTTGGCAGACAGTTTTCCCAGAATCCGACAGTTCTGGTTAATCGTGACATTATTGAGCGTCCCTGAGTTCGCATTCACGTTACCGCTGATATCGGCATTTTTCGCCGTCAACCGCCCGTCCGGTGTCAGGGAAAATACCGGCGGATTGCCGCCGCTGGTAATGGTGGGAGCCGTCAGATACTTCAGGAACACTTCGTTCATGAATATCTGGTTGCCCTGCGCCACAAACATCGGCGTTTCATTCCCGTTTGCCGGGTCAATAAACGCGATACGGTTAGCGGCAACCAGGAACTGGCTCAGTTTGCCTTCCTCCGTATCCTCCATGCTGAGGCCAATACCCGCGACATAATGCCTGCCGTCTTCGGTCTGCTCAATTTTGACGCCCCACATGGCATTCCATTTATCGTTGGCGTCTTTCCACTCTTTCGAAAACTCCTCCAGTTTGCTGGCGTTATCCTCCGTCAGCTCGACTTTTTCCAGCAGCTCCTTGCCGAGATG
>OAVW01000306.1_pt1 | contig 16296 bp, 7 predicted proteins | sample 1495321 | NCBI WGS metagenome assembly OAVW01 (sample SAMEA2580108, study PRJEB22360) | human gut metagenome | biome: human gut; feature: human-associated habitat; material: faeces | place: Denmark | collected 2008/2010 | reverse complement strand
CGGCTGGCTGAAACCGTAGCTGATGGTGACCGCGTTCAGGGCGCTCAGGTGCACTGCCTCCACGCTCACATGTGCCACGGTGCCCTGCGCGTCACCTTCAAGGTGCTGGTCGTCCAGGTGCGCAAAGATGACGTGCTCACCGCAGAGCACCATCACGGTGATGTGGCGGTGAAAATCATCGCGGGAGAAGTGGGTTTCATGCTGTACGAAGTGCGCGTCCGGGTTCATGCCCGCCAGCGCGTCATCCACCACTTCCAGCACGAGGTCGGGGTAGAAACCGGCATGCTTAATGTCTGCGACCAGTTGCTCGCGTTCGGGGGTGGTGGCGTACATCGTACCTCTTTCGTGCGGTGCCCTCATGAGGCGACGTCGGTCGGCGCACACAATGAAGGCGGTTAGGTATTACTACCCTCTACCTTAGAGGGTTCCAGCCGGGCTGTGCTACTTGACCACGCTAATACAGGCTCATATGACGGTGTGCAATCCCCCGGTATGCTTCGGTTACTGCCCCGCAACCGCCTTGGCGCACCCCACAGATGACGCCGACCAGCCAGCCCGTCTCATCCGCTACCACCCGCTAAAATAGGAGGAGCGAAAACACACCGACACGAGGAGATATATGGCTCGCCGATCCAAATCCGCCGTCAGCGACTACCCGGTGGATGTGGTAGAGAATATCGTCGACATCGACGTATCCGCCGAGATGGAAACCAGCTTCCTGGAATACTCCTACTCGGTGATTTATTCGCGCGCCCTCCCCGACGCCCGCGACGGCCTCAAGCCCGTGCAGCGCCGCATCCTCTACATGATGCAGCAGATGGGTCTGCGCCCCGACAAGGGCCACGTCAAGAGCGCCCGCGTGACCGGCGAGGTCATGGGTAAGCTCCACCCGCATGGCGACGCCGCCATCTACGATGCGATGGTGCGCCTCGCCCAGCCCTTCGCGCTGCGCCTGCCCCTCGTTGACGGTCACGGTAACTTCGGCTCCCTCGACGACGGCCCGGCAGCCGCCCGATACACCGAAGCACGCATGGCACCCGCCGCGCAGGCACTCACCGCGGATCTCGAAGAAGATGTGGTTGACTTCGTACCGAACTACGACAACCAGTTCATGCAGCCCTCCGTGCTACCCGCAGCGTTCCCAAACCTGCTTGTCAACGGCACCACCGGCATCGCGGTCGGCATGGCAACCAACATGGCGCCGCACAACCTGCGCGAGGTCATCGCCGGTACCCGCCACCTCATCGCTCACCCCGAGGCGCCCCTCAAAGACATCATGAAGTTCCTCCCCGGCCCCGACCTGCCTACCGGCGGCACCATCGTGGGCCTGGGAGGCATCCGTGACGCCTACGAAACCGGCCGCGGAACCTTCAAGACCCGCGCGAAGGTCTCCATCGAGCAGGTCAGCCCCCGCAAGCAGGGCATTGTCGTCACCGAACTGCCGTACATGGTCGGCCCCGAAAAGGTCATCGAAAAGATCAAGGACGGCGTCAACTCCAAGAAGCTCACCGGCATCTCCGACGTGGTCGACCTGACCGACCGCACCAACGGTCTGCGCCTCGTCATCGAAATCAAGAACGGCTTCAACCCGGAGGCGGTGCTCGCCGCCCTCTACAAGCACACTCCGCTTGAGGATTCCTTCGGCATTAACAACGTGGCGCTCGTGGACGGTCAGCCGCAGACCCTCGGCCTGCTCGACCTGATGCGCGTGTACATTGACCACCGCCTGAACGTGGTCCGCCGCCGCACCGAATTCCGCCTGGGCAAGCGCACCGACCGCCTGCACCTGGTGGAGGGCCTGCTCGTGGCCATCCTCGACATCGACGAGGTCATCCAGATTATTCGCGAATCCGATGAGACCGCTCAGGCACGCGAAAAGCTGAAGGTCGTCTTCGACCTGACCGACACCCAGGCGAACCACATTCTGGAGCTGCGCCTGCGCCAGCTCACCAAGTACTCCCGCCTGGAGTTGGAAGCAGAACGCGATACCCTGCAGCAGGAAATCGCCGAGCTGCAGCGCATCCTCGGCTCTGATGCGGCCCTGCGCGAGCTGGTTTCTGACGAGCTCGCCGAAGTTGCCGAACGCTACGGAACCGACCGCCGCACCCAGCTCAAGACCAAGGACGACATGCAGGTCGCCATCGAGGCAGTCACCGCGCAGTCCAAGGCGAAGAAGAGCCTGGGCCTCGCCCTCGAAATCGCGGATGATCCCTGCTGGGTGCTACTTTCGGCATCCGGCATGATGGGACGTACCCCCGGCAAGCCCATCCGCGAGGCGCTCGTGGATCCCGGCAAGCGTTTCAAGCACGACGTGTTCACCTCGATTGTGCCGACCACCGCGCGCGGTGAGATCGGTGCCGTGACCTCCGCAGGACGCATGGTGCGCCTGTCCGTCATGGACATTGCGGTGCTGGACGAGAACGGTGGCACCCCCTCCATGACGTCTGCTGTGAAGGCAGCCGAGCTGGTTCAGCTTGCTAAGGGTGAGAAGCTGGTCGCCCTCGTACCGCTGAACACGGTGCTGGCGCTGGCAACTGCGGGAGGCGTAATCAAGCGCCTCAACCCGGATTACCCGCTGAACCAGACCGAGTGGGACATCATGAAGCTCAAGGATGGCGACGAAATCGTAGCCGCCGCCCCCTGCCCCACCGACGATGCGGTACTCACCTTCGTCACCCGCGACGCGAAGCTACTGACCTTCGACGCGGCGAAGGTCCGCCCGCAGGGACGCACCGGTGGCGGTATCGCAGGCATCAAGCTTGCCGACGGTGACCGCCTCATCGCCCTGGGTGTGACCGCGCCTGGCGACGCGGCGGAGGTCGTGACCGTCACCAACGGCAAGGACGGCCTAGCAAGCGCCAAGGTCACCGCCCTGAGCGAGTACCCGCAGAAGGGCCGCGCGACCGGCGGTGTGCGTGCGCACCGATTCCTCACCGGTGAGAGCCAGCTGGCCCTGGCGTGGGTGGGCGTGGGCCCGGCGAAGGCGGCATCCTCCGGCGGCGTGGCTCGTTCCCTGCCGACCGAGCACGGTGCCCGCGACGGTTCCGGTGTGATGCTCACTCAGAGCATCGGCATTGTGGGCCCGAACTATGCGGCTGTTTCTGCTACGCTGGCGGTTAGCCCGGAGGGTGAAAAGCTCTTCTAGGCGCGCCGTTCACGGACTTTCGACCTTAGGTTGTTTACAAAGCCTGGGGGAATCCGCGCAGATATAACGCGCAGAGCAATGTGCCCAGAAAATTTTGCACAAAGAAATGCCCCGGTACTTTCACGAAGTACCGGGGCATTTCTCGCAGTTTCTTGCGTTCAATCTCGCCCGTGGTGGCTAGGCTCAGCTGCGTTTAGAGGCGAACCACCTCATCGCAGCGGGCAATATCCTCAGGACGATGCGACACCAAAACCGTAGCCACAGAGCTGGAGCGGGTCGCCGCATCCAAGTCAGCCATCAGCGCGCGAGCAGACTCAGCATCCAGGTGCGCGGTCGGCTCATCCAGCAGCAGCACCGGCGAGTTCACCAGCAGGGCACGAGCCACCGCCAGACGCTGACGCTGACCACCCGACAGGAAGGAACCACCAGCACCCACCGGGGTGCGCAGGCCCTGAGGCAGAGCGTCAAACCACTCGCCCAGACCCACACGGCGCAGAACCTCAATCAGCTCTTCCTCGCTCGGGCGATCCGAACGGTCACGAGCCAGCATCAGGTTACCTTCAAGGGTCGACTCGAAAATGTGAGCCGCCTGCGGGCACCACGCCGCGTAGCCGCGCAGCTGCTCACCCTCCAGGACCTCACCGGATGCCAGCACGCGGCCGGACTCCAGCGGCAAGAAGCCCAGAACGGTTGCAAGCACCGTGGACTTACCGGAACCGGAGGGGCCGGTCACCGCAGTCCAGGAGCCCGCACGAGCGTTCATGTTCAGGTCGGTGAAGACCGGGTGATCCATGCCGGGCCAGCGGGCGGTAGCGTCCTGCAGGCTCAGGGCGGAATCAGTCTCAGTGACCTTCACGCCAAGCTCCTGCGGGGTACCGCAGCTGACCAGGGTGGGTTCGCCGGGCTTCGGCGGGCGCGGGGTATCACTCTTGGCATCAGCAGCAGATTCGGGGCGGTCAAAGCGGTGGGCACGCTGACGGTCAGCCTCCAGCAGCTCCTCCATCTCGGCCTCCGCGCGGGCACGCAGACGCTCAACACGACGCGGCAGAACGTGGGTGTCCACCTCAGCCTCGGTCGGCACGGAACGCTTCAGGGTCGAAGTCGCAACAACACCCTCCAGGGATACGTCGCGCACGCTCGGGGCAATCGTAGCGAGCAGGCGGCTGAACGCGGGCCAGGAGCGGACCGCCTCAACATGGCCCAGGGAGCTTTCCAGCATGCCGGTGCACAGCAGCACCACAATCGCCGCTTCGGGGGCACGCACGGTGCCGTCAACAGCCAGCGGGTACGCAATGATTGCGCTCGCCAGGGCCGCACCGAACCAGCTCAGGGTCACGAGGGTACGGCCCACGCCCTGAGCGGTCGAGCCCTTCTGCAGGGCGGACAGGTTCTCGGCGTCCAGGGCACCGTTAGCCTTCTCAGCGGTGGTTGCCACGCCGTTAGCGCGCAGGTCCTCAGCCGCCGAGAGCATGCCGGTACCCAGGCGCAGCATCTGCGCGGTGGAGCGGCGAGCCAGCGCCTCCGCACGAGCATCGGCGCGAAGCACAATCCACGGAGCCACAAAAGTGCTAACCAGCACGGCAAGCAGAACCGGAATCAGAGCCTGCGGCAGAATGCACGCGGTCGTAATCAGTGCCGCGGTCATGACCAGCAGGTGCGCAGCCGGCGGAATAATAACGCGCGGCACGCCGTCACGCAGCTCATCAATACCGCCCACGAGGCGTTCGAGCAGCGCGTCACCACGCAGCAGGGCACGCACGCTGCTCACGCTCTGCCATGCGCCAACCCAGGCGCGCAGACGCAGAATATTTGCGGCGGCAAGAACCTTCGAGTGGGTCATCAGACGCTCAGCGTAGCGGGCGCAGGCACGACCCAGACCGAAGAAACGCACGCCCACAATGGCGACCATCAGGTACATCATTGCCGGGCCTTCGGCGGCGCGAACAATCAGCCAGCCGGACAGCGCGGTCAGTGCAGCCGCCATCAGGGAAGTAATCGCAGCCATAATCACCGGGCCGGTTGCGGCGCGAACACCAATACCGGTCAGTTCCTTCAGGGTGCGCAGGCTTGCGAACAGGCCGGCAGGTTCGGCTTCCTCAGCTTCGGCAACTGCGGAGGCGCCCGCCGGGGCGGTGCTTTCTGCCTCGTACTCTTCCCGATCCTTGAGCAGGTGCGCGGGGGCTTGCGCAGGAACCGCAACGCGGGCGGTATTCGCCTCGGCGGTCCATGTGTAGCCCTGGGCGGTCTGCACGGCACGAACGAGGGTGTCGCAGCCAGCGGCGAGCTCCTGCTCGTGGGTCACGATCAGCACGGTTGCGCCAAGTTCCGCCAGGCTGTGCAGGGCGCGGGTCACCAGGTATGCCGAGTAGGCGTCCAGGTGCGCGGTCGGCTCATCCACCAGGACGGTCAGCACGGTCTGCTCACCGCCGGCACGGTAGATAGCCTCGGCACGAGCCAGGGTACGTGCCACGGCGAGGCGGCGCGCCTGACCTGCGCTGAGGGCGCCAGGCTCAAGGGCGGTTAGTTTCTCCATGCCCAGCTGAGCCAGCGGACCAACCAGCAGTGCTGACTCGGCATCGGTGACGGACAGCTTCTTAGAGTCCATCGTCTCACCGAGCAGAGCGGCTGCGCGCTCACGCTCCGCCTCGGTAGCGCTGAGCGCGTAGAGAGCCATTTCGGTCTGCACGGTCGGTGCGGTGAAGACCGGCGACTGCGGAATAACCAGGGTGGTTCCCAGACCGGTCACGCTACCGGTCAGGTGCACGGGTTCCTCCGAGCCGGTGGGCACCAGACCTTCGCGCACGGCACCGGAGAACACGTTCAGCAGGGTGGACTTACCGCAACCGGACTCACCCATCACGCCGATAACCGCACCGCGCTCACCCTGGGCAGTTTCACCCTGAGTGGTGGCAACGCGACGGTCCAAGTTCAGGGACAGGTTAGTCAGCACCGCAGGACGCGCCGGGTAGCTCACCGACAGGTCCTCCACAGCGATGGTGGAAGGCTGAGCCTTCTGCACTGCCGTTTCCTGTGCAGCCGAGTCCGCAGCGGCGGCGGGCAGGGGCGCATCAATAATCTTCTGGGCGCTACGCAGGGCGGCAACGCCGTCCTCCGACTGGTGGTAGGCGGCACCCACATCACGCAGTGGCTGGTAGCATTCGGGAGCCAGCAACAGCACGAGAATTGCGGTGTCCAGGCCCAGGGTGCCGTTGACCAGGCGCACACCAATCAGCACAGCAATCAGCGCCACCGAAATAGTGGTGATGAGCTCCAGCGCAAGCGAAGACATGAAAGCGCTACGCAAAGTCTGCATGGTGCGTTCACGGTAGCGCTGACCGAGGGCGTTCATGGCGCGGGTCTGCGCACGTTCACGGCCCAGACCGATAATGACGGGCAGGCCGCGCACCAGCTCCAGAATATGGTCGGAGAGGCGGTGCAGTTCAGCCTGAGCTTCTGCGGTTTCGTCGCGGGTGTTCTTACCAATCAGAATCATGAACACCGGAATAAGCGGCAGGGTACATGCCAGGACCATGGCGCTCATCCAGTCCAGGGACGCCACAACGACCCAGAGGATGAACGGCACAATCGCGGTGGACACGAACGCGGTCAGGGTCTTGGTGTAGTAGTCATCCAGGGCGTTCAGGCCGCGGGACAGCAGCACAGCGGTCGCGCCGGTACCCTCGGGGGTGTCTGCGCCACCGGTGGCGAGCACACGCTTGAGCAGGGCGGAACGAATCTGAGACTTCGCTCCGGAGGCGGCACGCTGCGCGCTCACAGCCAGCAGGTAGTCGGTACCCGAGCGGACGAGCAGGGCAACCACGGCGACCGCAATCAGGCCGGGGGTAATGGTGTCTGCGTCGCCGAAGAGCCCACCAAGGCCGAGCAGCCAGCCGCCGTGCGCCTCCAGCTGTGCCTGCGCGGAGCCGGCGAACTCAACGTAGGCGCGGTACACGTCCGGCGCGCTGGTCTCTTTGAGGCGCGCGTGTTCGGCGGCGACAGCGGCAAACCCCGCGTGGGCCGCGCGGGCAATGATTACAGCCAGGGCGGCACTGAAAAGCACCGTCGCGAGGGTGTGCACGGCGGTAATAATGCCGAACGTGCTGAGGGTTTTACGGGCGTCAGGGCCCAGAGGCGGGCGACGGTCAGCGCGGTCGTTGCGCTTTCCTTCGGCCACCTCTGGTGCCTCTGTGTTCTGATGTTTGTCAGCGTGGCGCGGTGTGTGCGTTCGGCTCACGATTTTGTCCTTTGACCTAGTCTCTGGTGTTTTTACCTCCCCTTATTTTAAGGTTTGGGCTATCTAATACCTATTTGACCGGTCATAGTTCGGGGATTTGGTGAGTCTGCTTCCCCGTACGGGCGCTTTAGCCGCGCATCGCGTCGGCGGGGCTCTTGCGGGATGCCACCCACGCCGGGTATGCCGAAGACACCAGACCGGTAAGGGCGCCAACGCCCACGCCGAGCACCACGAATCCGGGTGAGAGAACCGCCTGCCAGCCCTGCACGAGCGAAAGAATGATGGTCGCAATCATACCGGAGCAGGCGCCGATGGAGCCGCCGAGCACACCAAGCATGACGCCCTCCATGAGGAAGATGCGGGCAATCAGCCATTTACTCGATCCGATGGCGCGGCGCAGCGCGATCTCTGCGGTGCGCGATTGCACGGACAGGTACATGGCGGTTGCCGCCGAGAGTGAGGCGAGCACCAGCAGAATCCCGGAGAGCACACCCACGTACAGACCCAGATCCGAGGCGATAGACGCGCGCAGGCTCTGCAGGTCGGAGGGGGTTTCCACGTTGATCTGGCTGGGTTCAGCGGGCTTGAGCGTTAGCGGAATGGCCTTGGCGACCGCCTTGCCGTAGCCTCGTTCGGTTTCGGCAATGTAGGTCACCTGGCCGCGTCCGGTGCGCTGAAGGGTGCCCGGCGAGACAATGACCGTGTTCCTGAATTCGTAGCCGCTATTGCCGGGGTCGAAGAGGCCGATGACCGGCATCAGCTGACCATCCACCCATATGCTCACACCGGGTGCCACCTGCGGCAGTCCGCCGAGTTTAATGCCGTAGTCGACGACGGGCATCTCGCCAGGTCGGGGCTCAGTTGTGGCGTTATCTGCCGCCTTATCTTCGGGGAGAATGCCGAGGGCGCGGGCAGCGGAGACCGAGACGATAGCGCCGGAGAGCTGCTCTGCGCGTTCACGGTCGGCAACGTTCTGCTGGGTGAGGGTCGAGTTCATCTGTTCGAGCGCACGCAGGGTTTCGGGGTTCATGCGGGCACCGATTTGCTCGAGCCTGGTCTTCGAGGTGGAGCTGAGGCCAATCGCCGTTTTGGGTTCGTCCTCATAGGGGCTGAATCGGGTGATTCGCACGTCGGCGGGTGCCACGCTGCTGACGAATCCGGTGTTCTTCACGTAGTCCAGCGCGCTAATGCGGTCGGCAACATTCTGCGCGGATTCGCCCTGCCGGTAGGTTCCGAGCATGTTCTGGTCATTGTCCCTGTCGCTGATGTAGAGCGTGGATTGTTCGGATCCGAGCAGGCGCTGGTTCACCTGGTAGCTGGCGGATTCGCTCATGCCGGAGGCGCTGATGAGTCCGCCCACGCCCAGTGCGAAGGACAGGCCCAGCAGCAGGGTGCGTAGCGGTCGTGAGGTGAGCGCGGAGATCGCCTCGATGCTGTCGTCGGTGAGGAAGCTTCCGCGGCGATGCGTAGCGGGCTTCTCCCCCACAGCGAGGGTGGCGGGGGCACCTACCGGGGCACCTACCGTAGCTTCTGCAGGGGTATCCGTTGTAGCCGGCACAGCCTCGGCAACCGGCACCTCAGCGACCGGCACCGTAGCCAAGTCGGCGCGGCTCTGCTCGTGCAGCCGCCCATCCTCAATGCGGATCACGCGGCGGGCGGCGGCGGCAACCTCCGGGTCGTGGGTAATCACCAGCACGGTACAGCCGGTCGCGTTAATGCGCTGAAGAATCTCAATGACCTTGGCACTATTGTGGCTGTCCAGGTTACCGGTCGGCTCGTCGGCAAGAATCAGCGGCGGGCGCGTGGCGAGGGCGCGAGCAATGGCGCAGCGCTGCTTCTCGCCGCCGGAGAGGTAGCGGGTGCGGATGCTGGCGCGGTCGCTCAACCCCAGAAATTCTAGGGTTTCTTCGGTGCGTTGCAGGCGCTCGCCGTAGGGTACGCCCTGCACGCGCAGGCCCATGGAGGCGTTGGTCGTGCTGGTTTCGTCCAGCAGCATGTTTGAGGATTGGAAGATGAAGCCGAGGTGGTCTCGGCGCATTTCGTCGCGTTCTCTGTCGCTGAGTCCTTCCGTGTTTTTGCCAAAGAGGCTGTAGGTTCCGCTGGTGGGAGTGTCGAGCAGGCCAATGGCGTTGAGCAGGGTGGATTTACCGGAGCCCGACGGACCAATAATGGCGAGGAATTCGCCGCGTTCCACCACCAGGTCGAGGTGGTCGAGGACGGCTCGTTCGCTCCCCTCGAAAACACGGGTAATGCCGTGCATTTCAATAGCGGGCGCGGTACCGAGCCCGGCGGCAGGTGTAGCGGCGGACGCTACGTTGGGCGCAATTGTAGGCGCACGTCCTGGGCTTGCGTCTGGGGTTCTCTTACGGCGGCTCATGAGACAAGCACCTTCTGTCCCGCGCTGAGGTTCGCGTTGATTGCGGCATATCCGCCGGCGGTGCGCAGAACCTCAACATTGACTCGTTCGGTGGCGGGCGCATCCTTGCTGGTCGAGGTGGAGCTTCCGCCCTTTTCAACGAGCACGTAGGTGCCCTGGGAGTCCTGGCGTACCGCGGTAGTCGGCACGGCGAGGGTGGTTGAGGGGGTGCCCTTACTGGTGATGGATGCGCTCTGCCCCGGAGTGAGCTTGCTCGGGTCGTCGGCGCTGAATCGCACGCTCTTTGCCGCACCCTTGGAGGGGTCGTTCTGCAGCTCACCAATGCTGGTGATGGTGCCCTCCACGCTGCCGGTGGAGGTACGCAGGCTAATGCGATCACCGACCTTGAGCTTGTTCGCGACGGCGAGTTCAACGCTGGACTCCACGTAGGGTTCGCTGGTTTCTACACTCGCGATGGGGTTGCCGTCGCTGATGAGCTGGCCGACCGCCGCAACGGCGGTGACGGTGTGGCTACCGCCGGGCAGAATCGCGTAGTTGTTGCGGGCAATGCTGGTGACCCCTTCGCTGGGCACGCCGGTCAGGTGCGCGCGGTGCAGGCGCGTGACGGCGTCGAGGGTGTCTTCGGTGACGGTGCCGCTCTGAGCGGTGGCGTACCCGGCGGAGTTCAGTGCCTTCTGGAAGGCGAGCACGTCGTCGCCGTTATCGCCCAGGTTGAGGTCGCGGTACAGCGGCAGCGGCCCCTCCAGCACGAAGACGGGGTCGGCACCAATGATGCCGATGAAGTCACCGGCCTTGAGCACGTTACCGGGCTTCTGGTTCTGGTAGACGAGCACCGGCTCACCGTTGGTGCGCGCGCTAATCGGGGCGGTCTCTCCGGCCTTGGTGGTTCCGGCAATGGCGAGTCCCTCGCTGACGGTGCGTTCTTCAACCTTCGCCCAGACCGGAATCACGGTTTTCGCCTGCACGGCCGGGTCGGGGCCCGTGGCGGCGTAGCGGGTGCCCAGGTAGAAGGACAGCATGAGCGAGCCGATGGCGAGGATAGCCAGCAGCAGGAGCACGCGGGGTCGGGCGATGCGCTCGCTAAAGCGGTGCCCGCTGTTTTGGTTTTTCGTGTGAGTGGTCATGGCGGTGTCTTTCTGAACTGTGTCAGCGCTGTCTATTTCTCTGCGCTGCCTATTTCTTAGCGCCGTCTTTCGGTGCGCTGTCTTTTAGTGCCCCGGTTTACTGGTGATCCAGAACGTACTGTTTGAACTTCTCGTCACGCTCACGTTCTGCCTTGCGGTCCTGCTCAAGCTGCGACTGGTATTTGCGGATGAGCGGCATCTGATACTGTGCCTCCAGGTCGTAGAGCTGCTGACTCATGCCGACCTGCTGGTTACATTCGGCCTGGATGGTGGCGATGCGAATCTCTTCTTCGGAGGCGGGCTCGTCGATACCGTCGTTCTTGCTCCACTGCTCAGCCAGCGGGGATTCCTCGGCTACCGCCCCTGCCTTAATGGGGGTGAGCCCCCGGTTTGAGACGCACTGCTTCCACTTCTCTTCGAGTTCGCGGTGCAGTTTGCTACCGTAAACGGCGTTGATTGCCTCAGTAGAGATACGACTGTATGTGGACTGCACGTCGTTCTCGGGCCTCTTGCCTTCAGGCACCGCGGCGTCCAGGGTCTCGCGGGCCTTGTCCTCACATTCGATGATGAGCCTCTCCTCGGGGCTGAGGCTTGCCCCTGGGGTGACGGAGATGGGAGCTTTGGCGTTGGGGTCTCGCTTCTGGAATCCGTACTTCTTGGCGTATTCGACGTTCCAGGGGCCGTACGTTCGGCCCGGATTGCCACTCGGCGCGCTTTCAGATTGGGGAGCTTGGTCGGGGTCGGTGTAGCTCTGCCCGTGTTCGGCGTAGCACTGCTTCATGGCAATCTTAAAGGCCGTGTATTCGTAATGAGTGCCCCCCTCGTAGTGGGAGTAATCGTCCAGGGGCATCTTCACGATGTCCTGTTCCGCGTCAAAGATGGCGTGGACGCTTTCGTCGCGTTCCAGCGGCGGGTTGAAGAGCGAGCATGCGCTCAGCGGGAGCACGCCGATGGCCAGCAGGGCGCCCGTGGTGAGCAGTCGGCGGCGCGTGCCGGTACGAGGGCTAGTTCCGGTGCGAGGGGCGGATGCGGTGGAGCTACGGTTGAGGGACTTCATCGTTGAACACCTTTCATAAGAGTGAGTTGTTCACCACATTACACGTTCTACTCCCCGTCGCACTCGAATTTCGGGGGGGTGTGCACCAAAAATTTTTTATGACTTCCCTGCTCACCTACCTTGAATCCGTGTTCTCCCCGCAAATATAAAAATCCCCCGGACTTCTCAGAAGAGAAATCCGGGGGATTTTCAATCAGCTACATGCTACTTGGTCGGCAGTTCAGCCAGTTCGGTAGCGTCGTGAGCCTCGGGGATGTGATCCACGTGCAGACGCTTACGGAAGACCCAGTAGGTCCAAGCCTGGTAGACGAACACGACCGGCAGACCAAGGCAGGTCACAAAGGTCATAACGCCCAGGGTGTACTCGGAGCTGGATGCGTTCGCAATGGTGAGCGAGTATGCCGGGTCCAGGGTGGAGGGCAGAACGTTCGGGTACATTGCGGTGAAGATTGCCAGCGCGCCGAATGCGAGGAACACGGACAGACCAGCGAAAGCGCGACCCTCACGGCCACCCTTTGCGGAGATCCAAGCAATCAGAACAGCAACCACAGCCAGGATGGTGCACAGCCAGGAGACGCCGTTACCGGTGGTGAAGTCCAGAGCCAGAACCCATGCAACGATCGGCAGCAGCAGGACGGGAGACCAGCGTACCAGGGTGTTGCGGGCACGGTCACGGATGTCACCGTCGGTCTTCAGAGCGACGAAGGCAAGACCCTGAACCAGGGAGAAGCCAACGAAGCCCAGACCGCCGAGCAGAACCGGCAGGGAGACCCAAGCGAAGGCGCCGCCGACGCGGTCACCATTGTCGTTGATGGGCAGACCCATGGAGGTCAGGCCCAGCAGAGCGCCGACGAGCAGTGCGATGAAGAAGGAAGAAACAGACAGAGCGATGTTCCAGTTACGGATCCACTTCTCGTCGTTCTTCTTACCGCGGTATTCAATTGCGACCACGCGCAGAATCAGGAAGACCAGCGCGAGGGTCAGAGGAATGTACAGAGCCGAGAAGAGGGCTGCGTACCAGATGGGGAATGCTGCGAAGATAGCAGCACCGCCGGACACAATCCACACCTCGTTACCGTCCCAGACGGGGCCGATGATGTTCAGCAGCAGACGACGTTCCTTCTCGTTCTTGGTGAACTTGGAACCCATCAGCATGCCGACGCCCAGGTCGAAGCCGTCGAGAATCAGGTACATGATGAGGAAGACGCCAATGGCGACAAACCAGAGGGTGGGCAGGCCAGGCTGACCGGCAAAGATATTGAAATCAAAGTTCATGGTGAATCAATCCTTACCCGCCTAGTAGGCGAACTCCAGCACATCGCGCTTGGACTTGTCGTTGGACTCGTCCTCGTGGTGCGACTGAACCAGCTCGGGCATTGCTGCCACAACACCGGCCTTGACGTACTTAATGAGCAGGTAAACCTCAACCACCATCAGCACGCCGTAGAGCAGACCCAGGGTGAGCAGGGAGAAGAGGATTTCTTCACCGGAAACACCCGGGGAGATAGCTGCTGCGGTGAACAGGTGGATCGAGGGATCACCCTGAAGGTTCGGAGCCACAACGAAGGGCTGGCGGCCCATTTCGGTGAAGATCCAGCCCAGTGCGATGCCAAAGAAGGGAGCCAGGATAGACCAGACAGCAACGTTCTTGAGCAGCTTGGACTCGGGGACGGTGCCCACGCCCTTCTTACGGGTTACCCACAGTGCGTAGAGGTAGAAGGGCAGAACGATTCCGCCGAGACCCATCATGCCGCGGAAGCCCCAGTAGGAGACCTCGAGGGAGGGCAGGTAGTCAATCTTCTGACCTGCACGCTCACCGTAGAGCGGGTTGTTGGGCAGGTTGGTGCCGAACTTAGCTTCGTACTCGGGCAGCAGGGTCTGGATGCCCTTCACCGGGGTGTCGAAGTTGTCGTGTGCCAGGAAGGACAGCACGCCGGGAACCTCGATGACGGGGGTGATCTTGTCACAGCTCTGAGCGCCGAGCTCACCGACGGTCAGAACGGAGAAGGAGGTGCCGTCGTGGCACGCAGCTTCTGCAGCAGCCATCTTCATGGGCTGCTCGTGGATCATCATCTGTGCCTGAATATGACCGGACGCGCCGATACCTGCGAAGGCGAGCAGGCCCACAACAGCGCCCAGGCGCAGGGACTTGAACCAGACCTGGAAGTCAGCCTTGTCGCGTGCGCCCTTGTCGGACTCACCAACAACAACCTTGCCGTCAACGACCTTGTCGATGCCGTCCTTGCGGCGGCGCCACAGCTTGTACCATGCGATACCAACCAGGAAGCCACCAGCAACCTGGATAGCGGAGGTGATGACGTGAGTGAAGGTCACCCATGCGAGGGGGTTCAGCAGCACAGCGCCGATGTCGGTCATACGGGGACGACCGTCAATCATTTCTGCACCAACGGGGTGCTGCATCCAGGAGTTTGCAACCAGAATGAAGAATGCAGAAATCCAGGAGCCAAGGACTGCCATGAACAGCGAGAATGCGTGTACAGCAGGCTTGAGGCGGTCCCAACCGAAGATCCACAGACCCAGGAAGGTCGACTCAACGAAGAAGGCGAAGAGGCCTTCCATTGCCAGCGGAGCGCCGAAGACGTCGCCGACGAAGCGGGAGTATTCACTCCATGCCATGCCGAACTGGAATTCCTGAACCAGACCGGTGGCCACACCCATTGCGAAGTTAATGAGGTACAGCTTGCCCCAGAACTTCGTCATGCGCTTGTATTCGTCCTTCTTGGTACGAACGTAGCGAATGTACAGGTAGGTCACAACAAGGCCCAGACCCAGAGTCAGCGGAACCATGAAGAAGTGGTAGACGGTGGTAATACCGAACTGCCACCTACCAAAATCAAGGGGATCCATTGATAGGTCCTTACTATGTGTGTACTTAATGTGTGTTTGTGCCAGATTTCGGGTAGTCCGCCATCGATGGAGGGCATACGAGAGTTACTGACACACTGTCTCTCATGCTTCTAAGGTACAGGGTTTTCCTGAGGAGCTGTGAGTAGGCTGTGCATAGTATGGACGTTTATTGTTTGACGTTTCGCTAAAGGTACGTTGAACGTTATCCCCCGACGCGCGGGTAGATTGAGGGGCGAAGCACTGTGGTGCATTGCGGGGTTGCGAGGTAGTTTCGGAACCACGGTGAAACTTTGCGTTTTTACATTATTTCTGCAAAATTTTGGTGACAGATTCCTGGAATATGACAGGTGGTTCAAGTAGTACTCAAAGCTTAAATTTGCCTAAATTATACCGATTTTACTGAGATTTCCAAGAAATAGTGTGACTATTATCACGGAAAAATCATGGAATGTGACACGCCAGGCACCGCTCCCCCGCAAGGTACCGCAAGCTACATATCGATGCTCTCAGTATCCAGCTGATGAGCACCCGCAATGATGAACTCCTTACGCGGAGCCACCTCAGAACCCATCAACAAGGAGAACGCACGCTCGGCAGCCTCCGCATCCTCAATGCGAATACGGCGCAACATGCGATGACGCGGATCCATCGTGGTCTCAGCCAGCTGGTCAGCGTCCATCTCACCCAGACCCTTATAGCGCTGAATGGGCTCCTTATAGGACACACCCTGCTCTTGCAAAGAACCCAGAAGCTCATGCAGCTGCTTCTCCGAGTAGGTGTACACCATCTCGTTCGGCTTACCGCGGCGCACCACCTCCACGCGATGCAGAGGCGGAACCGCAGCGTACACGCGACCCGCCTCAATCAGCGGACGCATGTAACGGTAGAACAGGGTCAGCAGCAGGGTACGAATGTGGGCACCATCCACGTCCGCATCGGTCATCATAATGACCTTGCCGTAGCGAGCAGAGTCCAGATCAAAAGTACGACCCGAGCCTGCACCAATGACCTGAATCAGCGCCGCGCACTCAGCATTCGCAAGCACATCAGTCACCGAAGCACGCTGAGTGTTCAGGATCTTACCGCGAATCGGCAGCAGAGCTTGATACGAAGAAGAACGCGCCAGACGCGCAGTACCCAGCGCCGAGTCACCCTCCACAATGAACAACTCAGAATGCTCAACATTGGTCGAACGGCAGTCCACCAGCTTAGTGGGCATGGACGAAGACTCCAGCGCGGTCTTACGGCGCTGAGTTTCCTTATGGATGCGCGCCGAGACGCGGGTCTTCATCTCAGAGACGACCTTCTCGCACAGAGCGGCCGCCTGAGCCTTCTCCGCACGGGCGGTCGACTCCAGGCGAGCCTTCAGCGCATCACCCACGACCTTCGACACGATCTGGCGAACCGCCGGGGTACCCAGAATCTCCTTGGTCTGACCCTCAAACTGCGGCTCCGCGAAAAGCACGGCCGGGGCACCGGCTGCTCGCAGCT
>OAVW01000297.1_pt1 | contig 16596 bp, 9 predicted proteins | sample 1495321 | NCBI WGS metagenome assembly OAVW01 (sample SAMEA2580108, study PRJEB22360) | human gut metagenome | biome: human gut; feature: human-associated habitat; material: faeces | place: Denmark | collected 2008/2010 | reverse complement strand
AAGCCACATGTGTTTCGAAAAGCCACTTCTTTAGTGGCTTCTCGAAACACATGTGGCTTCTCGCGGTTAAGCGGGTTGGGTTCCATAATGACGAACCAGTACGCACAGGTCGTTCTCATTAGGCATAATGAATGTGGTGGCAATGGTCGCCGCTACACATACAACGAAATGGTTTCTATATGTCTATTGAAAAGGCAAACGCTCACATTTCCTCGTGCCTGTACTATCTGAGCCGTGAGCTTGACCCTCTGCTGACTAAGTTGTTGGCTCAGAAGGAGTTCATGCCTCAGAAGGTTCTTGAAGAGCGTGGCTGGACCATCATTTTGAAGATTCACGATGAGAATCGTGACCGCCTCCGCCATCCTGATCTCTACAACCCGAAGGACCTTCAGGTTCAGCTTCGTATGTTTACTGAGGGCGTGGGGCCCCAGAATGACAGGTTCCCTTTTGAACCTGACGGCGCTCGCAAGGTGCGTACTTATGCGCAGGACCTGCGTATTTTCCGTAATAAGAGCGCGCATTATGTTGATTTGGACCGCAATGACGCGGTGCGTATCTACGATTCGGCGGCTCGTCTTTTTGAGGCGTTGGGTGCGTCGGAGCAACAGGCGTGGTGTGAGAGTCAGCTGAACCGTGTGCATGCTGATTTGTTTGGTGCTGGTGAGGCGGCTCAGGTTCGTCGTGAGCTGGACGAGGAGGTCCGTCAGGTTGCGTCGACTGCCCGTGAGGTGAAGACTGAGGTGTCTGCGCCTCGTGGTGCGTTTACTCGCCCGGCACGTCCGGCACCGGTTTCTCGACCTGCCCAGCCTGCGGCTCCTGCTTCGGCTTCTCAGTCGGCCCCGGCTTCTGATTCTTCGGTTCCTCCGCTGTGTCTTGCGGTGGGGGAGGGCCGTTACCCGTTTGAGCCGTGGGAACCGATTTCGCTGGGTGATCGTGATATTTTTGATTCGCTGCGCAGTAAGCGTTCTAAGGATCAGATGTCTGCTGCTCTTGAAGAGATTGTGTCTGCTGAGGGCCCGGTTCAGGCAGATCGTTTGGCTACTTTGGCGGCGCAGTGCTTTGGCGTGAGCCGTTTGGCGAAGAAGAACCGCGACTGGATTATCCGTTTGGCGGACCGCATGCCCGAGCTGCAGGTGGATGAGCATAAGTTCGTGTGGCATGTTGAAGAGCCGCGCGAGGAGTATGGCGAGTTCCGCCCTTCGGTTGATGGTGCGGTGCGCGAGTTTGACCAGATTAGCCCGGTTGAGATTGCGAATGCTTGGCGCTTCTATGAGCAGAATCCTGAGCTGATGGATGAGGGCCAGGATGTTGAGTCGGCTGTGTTGGCGACTTTTGGCCGTAAGCGTCGTACTGCGAAGGTTAAGGCTCAGTTGGAGCTGGCTAAGGCGCTGTTGGCTGCCTAGTTTTCATTCATTTTTTATTCACTCACATATAAAGGTTATTTTCATGGCTGAAATTTACGATAATCTTGGTTACCTTCCGCAGGGGGAGGGTAAGGGCGCGAAGCTTGCTGACGCACTGCATCGCACGATGAAGTACTATGACCGTCTGGATATTGCGACGGGCTATATGAACTTGAGCGCGTGGGATGAGTTTGCTGATGAGATTGGTCAGGCTCCGTTTGAGCCGGGCACTCCGGTGGCTCGTATTCTGCTGGGTATGGTGCCTCGTTCGATTACGGAGCAGATGCATCGTGAGGCGCAGGCGGAGATGCGCGGCGAGTCGGTGTCTTCGGTGCCGAAGAATGATGAGCGTGCGGGTTATCGTGATGAGCTGGTTCAGCATTTGCGTGGTCAGCTGATGGCTGGCGGTACGAGCTCTGCCCGTCGTCAGGCTTTGTTGACTCTGAAGGAGCATTTGGAGTCTGGTCGTGTGCAGATGAAGGTGTACACGAAGCAGGCGTTGCACGGTAAGACCTATGTTGCGCACACTCCGAAGCCGGGAAATATGTATCCGGAAGTAGGCTTCGTTGGTTCTTCGAACTTTACTCGCCCGGGTTTGCACACGAATTTGGAGCTCAATGTTGAGTTGACTGATTCGGATCATGCGGCGAAGTTGAAGAATTGGTTTGAGAAGCTGTGGCGTGAGCGTACGTCGTTTGATATTACCCGCGAGATTATTGATTTGATTGATCAGTCGTGGGTTGAGCCGGCTGACCCGTATGACGTGTATATGAAGGTCTGCTACGAGCTGTCTGAGGATGCTCGTTTTGGTGAGCAGGAGTATGCGCTTTCTCCGCGTTTGGAGCATATGCTGATGGATTATCAGAAGTCGGCTGCTCATACTTTGGCGCGCCGTTTGATGCGCCGTGGTGGCACGATGTTGGGTGACGTGGTGGGTCTGGGTAAGACTTTGACTGCGATTGCTGTGGCGTCGATGTTGCAGAACGAAGAGAATATGCGCGTTCTGGTGTTGTGCCCTAAGAACTTGGAGCAGATGTGGGATAAGCATCTGAGCGAGTATGACGTGGTGGGTAAGGTGGTTCGCTATTCGATGGCGGCTGCTGAGTTGCCTGATTTGGCGCGTTATCAGTTGGTGATTTGTGATGAGTCGCATAATCTGCGTAATGAGAATACGCAGGTGTGGCGCGCGATTAAGGAGTATGTCTCGCGTAATGAGTCGCGTGTTCTGCTTCTGACTGCGACCCCGTTTAACCTGTCTTTTAGTGATGTGAAGGCGCAGCTGGCTCTGTATCTTGATGAGGACGCTGACCTGGGCATCATTCCTGAGGCAGGTTTGAAGGAGTACCCGAGGAAGTTCGACAAGCTGGAGGGTAACCTGTCGACCCTGCGTGCTTTTGAGATTTCTGAGGAGCCGGAGGATTGGCGCACGTTGATGAGTGACCATCTGGTGCGTCGTACTCGTGCGTACACGAAGCGTCAGGCCCCGACGGAGATGTGGACTTCTCCTGATGGTTTGATGACGAAGGAGCGCAGCTACCTGGAGCTGTCGACGGGTAAGTTCTATTACCCGGATTGGGTATCGCAGCCGGTGAGCCATAGCTTTAAGGCTGATGACCCCGCCCGCTTTATGGAGGATGATCAGACCCTTGATGATTTGAGGGATTTGCGTCTGCCGCGTTATGACATTTCTGGGTATGACAACCCGAATGCTCGCCATTCTCCGGAGGATAGGGCGATTATTGAGGCGGCTCGTTCGGGTCGCGGTAATGTGCGTGGCTTTGTGCTTTCGGGCTTGTATAAGCGTTTGAGCTCTTCGGGTTATTCGTTTATTCAGTCGTTGACTCGTCAGTTGATTCGTAACGAGCTGTGGATTTATGCGATTGACCATCAGCTGAGTGTTCCGACGGGTAGTTTCTCGGATGACCAGTTGGGCCTGGAGGGTTCTGATGCGGCTGATTTTGAGTCTGTGGATGGCCTGCAGGTTCAGGACCTGAGCGGAAACCTGGAGCAGATGTATGAGAGCCTGGTTCAGAGTGCGCCGGCTCAGACGAAGTGGGTTTCCTCGACGGTGTTTACGTCTCGTCTGCGTGATGATTTGCAGCATGATAGCGAGCTGATTAAGGCTATGCTGGGGCGCTTTGGCGCGTGGCAGGTTGAGACTGACTCGAAGCTGCATGCTCTGCGTGATTTGATTGAGCAGAAGCACGCGAATGATAAGGTGCTGGTGTTCACGGAGTATAAGGACACTGCGTACTACATTGCTGAGGGCCTGCAGAAGCTGGGCGTTGAGAAGGTGGCTGGTGATACTGATGATCCGGCTTCGTATGCTCGTCGTTTCTCGCCGGTGTCGAACCGTGTGCCGACGGAGCAGGCATCTGACGCGGAGGCTCCTGCTCTGAATGGTCCTGAGCTGCGTGTGCTGGTAGCGACCGACGTGCTGTCTGAGGGTCAGAACCTTCAGGATGCTCACGTGGTGGTGAACTATGACTTGCCATGGGCGATTATTCGTCTGATTCAGCGTGCGGGTCGTGTGGACCGTGTGGGCCAGGTTCATCATGAGGTGAATGTGTATCTGATTTCGCATCAGACGGTGGAGAGGACTTTGAAGTTGCGTTCGCGTATTCGTGAGCGTTTGGAGTCTGCCGCTAAGGCTTTTGGTGCTGATCAGGCGTTCTTTACTGATATGTCTTCTGATGATGCTACGGCTCGTACTCTTGAGGATTTCTACTCGGGCAATTTGGATAGCGAGGAGCCTGAGGAAGAGGGTATTGACGCGGTGTCTGAGGCTGCGGAGCGTTGGGCTGATTTTGCGAAGAATCGTCCTGAGCATGCTGAGCGGATTATGAAGATGCAGGATAAGCGTTTGGCGACTCGCGCGTTGCGCGGTGAGTCGAGTGTTCATCCGGCGGATGATAATGCGCTGATGGTTTCGTATGTGCGTACGAACTCTGAGATTGACCTGTTTGCGGTGAGGTCGTATGATCCGGCTACGGACGGGGTGAAGGAGAGCATGGTTCCGCCGGCGAAGGCTTTGGGTCTGTTCTATGCGGAGTATTCGACTCCGGGTGAGGTGACGAGCCCGGAGGAATATGATGTGCAACAGAAGTTGATTCAGTACGTTTTGCGTCAGGAGGGCACGACGCACGGTAATCTGCGTGGTGTGCGCCGTCAGGTGTTCCGTCGTTTCTACGGGGCTGATAGCACGGCTTCCTTGGATACTCTGGAACTGCAGGAGCGGGAGCGGAAGGTTCTGGATAAGCTGTACCATTACCCGCTGCGTCGTCAGGCTGAGTCTGAGCTTCGCCGTATGTTGCGCCGTAAGGCGGATAACCGCTCTTTGTTGGATGCGTTATTGCGTATGCAGCAGGATGATGAGCTGTTGGTGAAGGAATCTGAAATGCAGATGGCACGCGTGGTGTGTTCGTTGGCGATTGCAAATCCTGATTTTGAGGGTAAGGAACCCGTGCGTTAGTGCGCCCAGGTGGGTGCTATGGCCTGTGGTGCGGGGCGCGGTGAAGCGTCTCGCACCGCGGGGCTGTGTGTAGTTTTTCTGTGAATCGGTTGGTTCACTGTTCTCTTGTGGAGGAGTATTTTTATGGCTGTTGTGTGGCCTGATGATGACCTGGACCAGGCTCGTTCGTACCTGGTGGAGGGTCGCCTGGGTGATTTCTTTAGGGAGTCTCTGGGCTGGGATGAGTCGGATTTGGGAGATTCCTCGTTTCAGACCGTGAAGGTGGATGACCCGCTGGTTCCTTCTGGCGTGTTGAACGTGGAGTGTGTGGCGGCACAGTCGGGCATTCCGGTGTGGGTGTGCCATGTGGACCGTATTCCGTCGAACACTTCGCAGCTTGAGGTTGACCGCACGTTGCGTGCGTTGAGCATGCACCGCCTGTGCATTTTTGTGCAGGAGGGTGTTGGTTTTACGCCGCGTCAGGTGTGGCGTTGGCCGAGCGCTTCGTCGTCGCGTTTGACTCGTCATGAGCTGTTGGTGACGGATGAGGCTCAGGTTGAGGCGCTGTTGGAGCGTTGTGCTCTGCTGTATCTGACCTCTGATGACATTGCGAATGGCGTGTCGATTCTGGGTCTTTTGGACCGTATGCGTCGTGGTTTTGATGTTGAGACGGTGAATGAGACTCGTGTTGCGTCGAACCAGATGGCGGGTCTTTTTGAGTCGTTGGCGAAGGCTGGCATGTCGGAGGCTCAGATTTCGACGGTGATGGCGCGCCTGTTGTTCTTGCTGTTTGCTGATGATACGCAGATGTGGTCTGAGTCTGAGGATGCGAACTCGTTTGAGCGGATGATTCGTGGCACCCATCAGGAGGGTACGGATCTGGCTCAGCGCTTGAATGAGCTTTTTGACCTGTTGAATAAGAAGCCTTCGGGTACCTCGGCTGTGGCGGATGCTCCGGATTATCTGTCTGGTTTTAAGTACGTGAACGGTGGCATGTTTGCGGACGCGGTGCCGCTTCCTGCTGAGATGAGCGGCGCGGTGGCAAAGACGTTCCGTCAGCAGCTGTTGGCGACTTCGGAGCGTGATTGGTCGAAGGTTTCTCCGGCTATTTTCGGTTCGATGTTCCAGTCGGTGCGTGACGCGAAGACTCGCCGTGAGATGGGTGAGCACTATACCTCGGAGGAGGACGTGCTGAAGACCTTGAACCCGCTGTTCTTGGATGAGTTGCGGGATAAGCTTACGAACGCGGTGGATAAGTCGGATGAGCCGACTCGTCTGCGTAATCTGCGCCGTGAGCTGGCGAATATCCGCTTCATGGACCCTGCTTGTGGTTGCGGTAACTTCATCATTATTGCCTACCGTGAGATGCGTAAGTTGGAGCTGGATATTCTGGTGCGCTTGCGTAATCTGGGTCAGATCGATGAGAGTGAGCTGGGTTCGCTGGTTGTGGGTACGGCTGGTGTGAGCGAAGGCGTGCGTAAGCGGGCTCGTTCGATTGAGCCCCTGGTGACTATCGATAATTTCTATGGTCTGGAGCTTGACCCGTGGCCCGCGTCGATTGCGCGCACCGCGATGTTCCTGGTCGAGCGTCAGATGGACCAGAAGATGATGGAGGAGTTCGGTTATGCTCCGGTGCGTCTTCCTCTGGCTCATAGTGCCCATATTCTTGAGGGCGACGCTCTGACTGAGGTTGACCCTGATTCGGGTGAGCAAGTGGATCGTGATTGGTCCAAGGTTCTGCCGGTGACCGTGCAGGATGTGGCGAATGGTGTGCGCGTGTATATTGCTGGTAATCCGCCTTTTGTGGGTCAGGCGAAGAAGGGCGATGAGCAGGATTTGGGTATGCGTCTGGCGTGGGGCGATGACTATGCCGGGTACCTGGATTTTGCGACGGCGTGGTTCGCTAAGGCTGCTCGCTACCTGAAGACCTTGCAGGAACAGGCTGAGGCTCTGAAAGTAAAGGTAGTTCCTGGTGATTTTGCTTTTGTGTCTACGAACTCGATTGTGCAGGGGCAGCCGGTGCCTTCACTCTTTGGCCCGCTTTTCCGTGATGGTTGGCGTCTGAAGTTTGCATACCGCTCCTTCCCCTGGGAATCGGAAGCTGCGGGCAAGGCTGCTGTGCACTGTGTGATTACGGGCTTTACTCGTTCGGAGGCTCCGGAGAAGTCTCGTACTGTTCGGGTGTTTGACTACAATTGGTCGACTCGCCGCACGGTGGAGCGTGAGTCGGTGCATGCTCTGAACGCCTACCTGGTGGAGGGCCCGAACGTCGTGGTTGAGAAGCGCTCTAAGCCTCTATCAACTGCGATTCCGGTTGTTGCGCGTGGAAGTCAGCCGACGGATGGTGGAAATCTAATCGTTGAGGTGGAGGACTACCCGGTGGTTGCCGCTGACCCGATGGCGGCTCCTTATCTGCGTCCTTACCGAATGGGTAAGGAACTGGTGCAGGGACTGGACCGCTGGTGCCTGTGGCTGGAGGATGCCTCGGAAGAAGAGATTGCCTCCAGCCCGGTGCTGAGCGCACGTGTGGCAGCTGTGGCTGAGATGCGTTCTCAGAGCACGAAGAAAGCGACTCAGCTGAAAGCAGCTACTCCGCATCTTTTTGATGAAAACCATCAGCCTACTGACACATATGTTGGTATTCCTGTCGTGGTTTCGGAGCACCGCCCCTTCTTCACTGTGGCTCTTCTGTCTCCCGATGTGATTGCGGGTAATAAGCTCTTTACTGCTATTGATCCGGATGGATTCCTTTTCGCTCTGATTTCTTCGTCAATGTTTATCACCTGGCAGAGAACTGTTGGTGGTCGTATGAAGTCTGATTTGAGTTTCTCGAATACGGTGGTGTGGAATAACCTTCCGCTTCCCGAGGTTTCCGAGGAGCAACGCACTAAGGTGATTGCTGCGGGCCGTAAGGTGTTGGCTGCGCGTGAGGCGATTGAGGAGCGTGCGGGTGAGCCGGTGTCGCTGGCTGAGATGTATGCTTCGTTGGCGACGATGGATCCGGCGTTGCGTGCGGCGCATGATGAGTTGGATTCTGCGGTGGATGTCGCCTTTGGCGCGTCGCGTCGTTGTTCTTCTGATGCGAAGCGCCTGGAGATTCTTTTCGAGCGCTACCAGGAGCTGACGGCGGCGGAGGAAGCTGCCAAGCCAGCTAAGAAGCCTCGCGCTCGCAGGCGAACCGCTAAGTAGCTGGTTCGATAGGTGAGGGCTGTGTGCTGGCTGAGTTATTCTCGGCGAGCACGCAGCCCTCCCGCATACCTGCACAATTTGACCGATTTAGGGGCAGAAATTTCGTGAGGAATCTATACTGAGTTTTGAGGGCGGATAGCACTCAGATTCTATGGGTATTTCCTGTTTTGATAAGGAGTTCTAATGTTTACACCCATTCACCGTGCCCTGGGCTTAGAACCTGGGAATCTCACGATGAACGATATCAATCAAGTCATAGCAGAGAAGGTGGAAGAGACAGCTGACCTTGATTGGAAAGAGAGTGTGTACGATAACAGAGACCCAAATTGGAGTGAAGAAGCCGCAAAGGATATAGCCGCTATGGCGAATAGTGGTGGTGGCTGGATTGTTTTTGGTATTGGAGACGACCGTAAGAATAATGCTGCGTCCTCAGTCAATCCTATCCAGTGGGCGGCGGGTAATGAACGGAAAATTCTTAATGTAGCCTACAGTAAGATTGGTCCGCCGGTTGTGGGCGTCGAATTCTTTAAAATCCCTTGCGGAGAAAATCCTAATGAGGGGTATGTTGTGCTCATGCATGTTCCGGATTCAGCGGATGCTCCTCATTTTGCGAGGAAGGGTGATGACGCTTTTCGCGCCCCGCGGCGCAATGGGTCTCATACCGTGTTCATGACTGATAGGGATATTGAGCGTGGTTTCCGTGAGCGTTTCCAACGTGGCGTTGAGCAGGAAAAGACCCTGCAGGGGTACTTTGAACAAGCAACAGAAGCACTTAACCCAGAAGAGGGAGTATTCCTCGCCATCGCAGCCGTTCCTGTAAGCCCAAAAATCTCTGCAGGTTCAGTGGATAGAGACAAAGCTATTCAGCATACTACCCCGCGGGCATATTCCTATCTCATGGCTTCACAGCGAGGAAGTTGTTCAAAAGAAGAAAAAATCGAGACTGAATTTAACTTTATTTGGAGTCAAGGAGAATGCGTCAAAGGAATGCGCCAGTGGGTGGTACGAAGCTCTGCGCAAGCAGCCGCTAAATATCGTAAACACCTACATGATGACGGAACTCTGACGGGAGGGTATTGCCTTAGAAGAAATGTACGGGGCGTGCAATCTACTTCAGAACAGTATGTAGCTGGAGAAATTAATCATTGCAACTCTTTTAATGTAGAGAAGGCACTAATAGATTTCTTCTCCCTTCTCCGGGAACATGCACAAGAACGTAGTGTATCTGGGGGATTCCGTATTCGCGTTGGTTTGGTAGGCGATGCTAATAGCCCAATCGTCTTGAGAAACCATGATAAATTTACGTGGAATCTTATGCTTCAAAGCGAACCTGAACCAATCAAACGTTTTCAGCCGGTTTCTACATTTATTGATCCGCTGGCACCGATTGAGGATATCCTGCCGCCTTTGCGTGCTCTGGCTCTAGATATTGTGAACCAGGGCGGTATTCAGAACCTGCAGGTTATTGATGGGGAAGAGTCTTAGCCGGATTCATATCCCGCCCAGAAGCCACATGTGTTTCGAGAAGCCACTTCTTTGGTGGCTTCTCGAAACACATGTGGCTTCTCGCCGTTCATGGGAGGAGCCTTCTCGGCAGGGTAGCAGTCTTCACCACCTCATCTCCGCGAAGCGTATGCGGGCGGCGGGGGGAGTTTGGCGGGGGAGTGCGCCTCCAGAAAACCCCTCGTCACGCAATATTTTTTGTATATTTTCTCCGGCACCGGCGGTGCAGCCCCTTATCTTGTCAGGGGTGCCCCGTACCTTGGTGGTAGAGAACAACGACGCGTTCTCACCCACTCCGCCGAGCGACCAAAGGAGCCCCTCATGTACACGGTTGGTTACTACAATGACGAAGACTTCCGCGCCTTCTACTCCGGCCAGGACGCCGCCAACATTGACGACTTCTTCACCGACAACGGCGAATACCTCATGGTGTACCTGCCGGAGGTGACCGACCGCGAGTTCCTCGCCGGCCTCCGCTACGGTAACGGCTGCGATGCTCTCTGCCAGAGCGGATACGCCCTCGACGAGGCGGAAGAGGCACTCCGCGACATGTATGCGCTCGCCGTGTAGCCCGCCGCGCCCACGCCAGATAGGCACCCCAAACCGTGGAGGTCCTGGTGTCTTTTGTTCAGGGGTTGAGAAGTCTATAAATCTGTGGTGCAGTAAATAGCGCTGTGATTATTATGGAAATGCTATTAGAAAATTAACGGACAATTAAAGGTATTTTAAAATTTGATGCAAAAGTGAAATGTGTCGAAGCTGATTTGATTCAGATGAATTTTAGGCAAGATGTTGCTATGTCGAGCTAGCGTAGGGAAGGGAGTTTTTATGTTGAGTAAGGAAATCAAGAAGAATACTGTTATGTTATGCTGGGTAATCTTTTTGCTCCTGATATTTGTTCATGGTTTTGAGGCAATCTTTCTCAAGACGGATGAAACTTTTTTTGGGGAGAACTTTATTAATAAACTATTTGGTATCGCTGTAGTTTTTATATTGCTACGGTACCTTAATTGGCGCTGGTCTGATATAGGGTTTAAGAGGATGGGGTTCATTAAGAATGTGGGTCTAGGAATCCTGCTAGCCCTCTGTTCATTTATTATTTCGTATGGTATGGAAATTGCTCTCCTCAAGACTCAGGGATATGATGCTGGGTTCGGAATCTTCACAACAAGCTTTTCCTTGACAGGGGAGACAGTAGTCCATTCAGGACTTGGATTTATATTGATGTGTATTTTCTTCAATATAATAAATGTAGTTATGGAGGAAGGAGCATTTCGAGGGATTATTTATCAAATTGTTGCCATTGATCACTCCCTGAATTATGCCTTGTTTTTTCAGGCATTTTTATTTGGTGTATGGCATATTGTAACACCTATTCATAATTTAATTGATGGTGACATTAATTTAGAATCTTTCATAGCACTTAGTGTGAGTTACATCATTTTGGCAGGAATGATGGGTATTAAATGGGGGCTGCTCTATCGTATGACTGGCAGTCTATATGCCGGAATGGCTGACCACTTCTTCAATAACTGTATTGCAACAAATCTTCTTCATGTGATTACTGTGAATGGAGTGGATGAGATGATGATAGTCCGAGTAGTAATTGCGCAACTAATTTCTTTTGTAGTTGTTTTTCTGGTGTGGAAGAAACGCGAAAAGTCAGGTGTGAGTTTTGAAAAATAACAAGGGAAAGAAGCACAACGGTCAGAAATGGGAAATCATGAATTATGAACAGGTCGATGACTAGCCCCTCCACCTGAGCCTAAAAGCCCGCACCCCGCAGGCAGCAGACCGCAGGCATCCCGCAGACACGCAGAAGCCACATGTGTTTCGAGAAGCCACCAAAGAAGTGGCTTTTCGAAACACATGTGGCTTCTCGGCGTTAATTAGGGCGTTAATTAGACCGTCGGCTAGACCCTAGTTGCCGAAGCCCTGCAGGGTTGCTGCCCAGGCGCGGCGCGCCTCCAGAGCTTCCTTAGCCTTGGCGATCTTCTTGGAGTCGCCGCCCTTCTCAGCTACTGCGAGCTCTGCTTCCAGTTCGGCGAGGGAGTCCTCGATCTGTGCGAGCAGGGAGTTCGCGCGTGCCGCCTTGGCGGGGTCGTTGCGCTTCCACTTTGCCTCTTCGGCGCCGTTGATTTCGTCCTGAATACGGCGCAGTTCGCCGTCGATGCGGCGCAGGTCGTTGCGGGGTACGCGGCCTGCTGCATCCCAGCGGTCCAGGATCTTCTCGAAGGCGGCCTTCGCGCCCTCAATGTCTTCGACGGGCAGGAGTGCGCGTGCTTCTTCGAGCAGTGCTTCCTTGACCTTGAGGTTTTCGGCGTAGACTGCGTCCTGCGCTGCTTCGGCTTCGTTGCGGGCGTTGAAGAACACGTCCTGCGCCGCGCGGAAGCGTGCCCACAGCTTGTCGTCTTCGCGACGGTGGCCGCGGGGTACCTGCTTCCAGGCACGCATCAGGTCGCCGTATACGCGGGAAGTCTCAGACCAGTCAGTGGAGGTGGACAGCTCTTCCGCACGTGCAATCAGCTCTTCCTTGGCGCGCTTGATGCGTGCGTTGCGGTCGTCGAGCTGCGAGAAGTGTGCGCGGCGGTTGCGGTCGAAGGTGGTGCGGGCTGCACGGAAACGCTTCCACAGCTGATCCTCTACGCTCTTTGCCAGGTGAATTTCGCGCTGTGCCTTCTTCCACGCTTCGAACAGTTCGTTCATGCGGGAGTGGGAGTTCTTCCAGTGGATCTGGTCGGGGTCCTGGCCGGCAATCTGCTCGGCTTCCGCGACGATTTCTTCACGGACGGCGAGGGCGCGTTCACGGTTTTCGGTGCGTGCCTGCTGCTGCTTTTCGCCGAGTTCAGCGATCTGCTCTGCCAGTGCGATGAGGCGCTTCTGCAGGCCGGAGTAGTCACCGACCATGTTGCGTACACCAATCTGTGCACCGATGGAGGTGATGCCCTTCTGCAGGTCTGCGGCGGGGGCGTTGTTGGCGAGGCGGGATTCGAGCAGGGCAACCTGCGCCTCGACGTTTTCAAACTTGCGGGCGAAGTAGCTGAGCGCTTCTTCTTCGGAGGCGCCGGGCAGCTGGCCTACGGCGTATTCTTCGCCGTCGACAATGACGAAGACGTGGCCGTCCTCGGAGACGCGGCCGTACTGGCGTGCCTTTTCGAGGTTTACAGTGTCGTCGGGTTTGGTAGTCACCGCTATAACTCTTTCACTCGGGGGTGCTGGGGGTGGGGCGCCTTTGCGCTGTTCCCCGTGGTGGGCACCCGTTTGGGTGTGCGTGTGCACCTCCTAAGCATAGCCTCTGTGGGGTGTGTGTGAGTAGTGTCTGGTCGTGTTGTGTTGTAGGCGAACCTGCCGGCTGCGGGTTTGTGCGAGTTTGTGTCGGGTGTGCTGGGGGAGTGGGTGCTGTGCTGGGGTGGGTGTTGGTATGATGGGTAGATATGCCCGGAGGTGTTCCGGGGTTTTGTTGTCGAGTTCTTTGTCAAGGAGTATCGCGTATGGCTCGCAAGGCTTCGCTGTCTGGTTTTCCCGAGTATCTTCCGGCTGAGCGGTTGGTTGAGAATCATGTTCTGGACACTTTGCGTGAGACTTTTGAGTTGCACGGTTTCTCCCCGATTGAGACTCGTTCGGTAGAGACTATTGAGCAGCTGCTGCGCAAGGGTGAGATTGACAAGGAAGTTTACGCAATTTCTCGCCTGCAGGAGGACGAGGCTGCTAAGGCTAAGGAAAAGCTGGCTCTGCACTTTGACCTGACCGTACCGTTTGCCCGTTATGTGGTGGAGAACGCCGGTTACCTGAATTTCCCGTTCTCGCGTTACCAGATTCAGAAGGTGTGGCGTGGTGAGCGTCCGCAGGAGGGTCGTGCCCGCGAGTTCACTCAGGCTGATATTGACGTGGTTGGCGACGGCGAGCTGCCGTTCCGTTACGACGTGACCTTGGCGCTGGTTGTTGTTGATGCGCTGTCGAAGCTGCCGATTCCTGAGTTCAAGCTGCGTGTGAATAACCGCAAGCTGGCTGAGGGTTTCTACCTGGGCTTGGGTTTGACTGATACTGCGGCTGTTCTGCGTTCTATTGACAAGCTGGAGAAGATTGGTGCTGAGCGTGTGGCTGAGGAGCTGCAGGCTGAGGCTGGTGCGAGCGCGGATGCTGCCGCTGCCGCCCTGGAGCTGGCGCAGATCCGCACGGAGGATGCTTCTTTTGTGGAGCAGGTGCGTGTGCTTGCCGCTAAGTATTCGGTGGAGCACGAGCTGCTGGATCAGGGTCTTGCTGAGCTGGCTGAGGTCATTGAGGAGGCGTCCCGCCGTGCGCCGGGTAAGGTGCTGGCTGACCTGTCGATTGCTCGCGGCTTGGACTACTACACCGGCACCGTGTATGAGACTGTTCTGGTTGGTCACGAGTCGCTGGGTTCGACCTGCTCGGGTGGCCGCTATGAGTCGCTGGCGTCGAACGGTAAGAAGACGTACCCGGGTGTGGGCCTGTCGATTGGTGTGACCCGTGTGGTGGCTCGTATTCTGTCGCAGGGTTTTGCGCAGGCGAGCCGTAAGGTGCCTTCGGCTGTATTCGTGGCTCTGACGAATGATGAGGGCTGGTCGGCTGCGAATGATGTTGCGGATGCACTGCGTGCCCGCGGTATTGCCTGCGAGGTGTCTGCGAATGCGGCAAAGTTCGGTAAGCAGATTAAGTACGCTGAGAAGCGCGGCATTCCGTTCGTGTGGTTCATTTCCTCGGATGAGTCGGGTGCCCCGGTTCACGAGGTGAAGGACATCCGTTCGGGTGAGCAGGTTGCTGCTGATCCGGCTTCGTGGATGCCGCCGGCTGAGGACCTGCACGTTCAGATTGTGCGTGCTGAGGGCCTGTAAACATTAGGGGCCTGTCATCTTAGGGCCTGTAATGCCTGCGGTGTTTGGCCGCTGTAGTATCTGGCTACTGTAATAATTTGGTTACTGTAGCCTGCATATGGATGTGTACCCGCCTGGTGGGGAGGATGTTGACCTCCCTGCCGGGCGGGTCTTTTGTGTGAGCCCAGATTTTCGATAGGTTAGTGTCTTCGCCGTGGGTCTTTAACCCGGGGTGAAGACACTAACCTATCGACTGAGGCGTTTCCTCGCTTTATCTCAAGAGTAGTTTCCGCAAGTGGGTGATGACTTCCCGTTCTTTTTGAAAGATGTCAGCCCACGTGAGGTGTACGACCGTCCACCCGGCGCGGGTCAGTGCGCGGTCGCGGGCTGCCTCGTAGCGGTCCCTGCCGGGGTGGTCTACGTATTTCTGTTCGCCGTCGAACTCGAGAATGACCCGCGCCTCGGGCCAGGCGAAGTCCACTCGATAGTTACGGCCCTCGCATGAAATCGGGTACTGCGTTACGGGCAGGGGCAGCCTGTGTTCCATGAGTAGGCACCGGGTGAGGCTTTCACCTGCCGACTCGCTGGATGCATCCACCGCCTGCGCCAGGAAAGGCCCTGCGGAACCGCCGTACCCCGTGAGGCTCAGTAGAATCTCGGTTACCTCGTGGGGTTCCATTAGTCCCCGCCGCATGATGGAGTCAGCGAGGACCACCGCCTCCCGAAAGGGCATGCTGCGCGCACAATCCTGTAGCGTGCGAGCCACCGTTGTCGCCATGATGGAGGTGCCCGGCAACCTGGTGACTTCCTCGGGGCCGGTGGCGCTGTAATGCCGGGTGATTCTTCCCTTGTCAGAGGTGCTATGACTACAGCTATACACGCTTATCATTTGGGGAACAGAGAGTACATCAAGTCCCCATAGCGCCGCGGCTGATGTGTGGGAGAAGATCCCTTGAAGACCCATCATCTGAGCAGCGATGCACCGTACCGTGAGCCGCTCTTCGGGGGTGAGTGCTTGGGCATCGCGGGTGTAAATATAGGCTCCTCGCTGGATACGTTGCAGAGACCCTTCCGCCACTAGCTTGCGAATGCGTTTCGGCCCGATTCCTCGCAGGTTGAGCATCTGTGAGTTCAGCACGAATGGGTGTAGTTCTGCGGTACGGGTAATTTCTGGTGTAGCCGGTAGTACGTTTGGGACGCGTTGCCACGGAATAGTTGCTGTGTTCATAGGCTTTATCCTGGCAGGCTGTGTGAGGTTGTGGGGCTTGTTCGTGAAATCTGTGGATAACTTCGCGGATTCTACCGAAAAAGTGTTTGTCCACAGGCATGCGGAGTGGATTCCCCGGTAATACTTCGATAGGTTAGCGGCTTTTCGATAGGGTAATGCCTTCACCCCGGGTTAAAGACCCACGGCGAAGACACTAACCTATCGACCGCAGACACCCACGAACCTGCCGCCCTACCCGCATCCCGCCTCCGCACCCCATTTTCTGGCGCCTGACTTGCCCAGACTTGCCCCGACCCGCCATCGACCTGCCCGGAGGGGATACAATATATGAGGCGCACGCAGTGTGCGCATATCATCAACCGCGTGTACCCGGCTACTGTCTATAGTCGTGAGGTACCCGCTATGAAAGGAATGTCTGTGCTTCGCACTCACACCAACGGCGAGCTGACCGCCGCAAATATTGGAGAGACTGTTACCCTGACCGGTTGGGTGGCTCGCCGCCGCGACCACGGTGGTGTCGCTTTCGTTGACCTGCGTGACCGTGAGGGTGTCACCCAGTGTGTTTTCCACAATGAGGCTGATTTTGAGCACCTGCGCAACGAGTACGTGCTGCGTGTGACCGGTCTGGTGACTAAGCGCCCGGAGGGTAACGAGAACCCGAACCTGGCGACCGGCGAGATTGAGGTTGAGGTGTCCGCCGTTGAGGTGCTGAACACTGCCGCTCCGCTGCCTTTCCAGATTGACGAGCACGTTGAGGTGGGTGAGGAGGCGCGCCTGCGCTACCGCTACCTGGATCTTCGCCGCCCGGAGCCGGCTCGCATCATGCGCCTGCGTTCGGACGCGAACCGTGCGGCACGCAACCTGCTGGCTGAGGACGGCTACATTGAGGTTGAGACCCCGACCCTGACCCGTTCGACCCCTGAGGGTGCGCGTGACTTCCTGGTGCCGGCTCGCCCGGCCCCCGGGGCTTGGGCTGCCCTCGCTGAATCG
>OAVW01000294.1_pt1 | contig 16685 bp, 10 predicted proteins | sample 1495321 | NCBI WGS metagenome assembly OAVW01 (sample SAMEA2580108, study PRJEB22360) | human gut metagenome | biome: human gut; feature: human-associated habitat; material: faeces | place: Denmark | collected 2008/2010 | reverse complement strand
ACGGCCGCCGTTTACGGGGCGGGGGGCTTGGTTTGGGGAGCCGATGGCCGTGGCCAGCGTCTGCTCGCTCATCTTCGCCAGGTCGGCCACGGTCTTCACGCCCCACTCCGCCAGCCGCCGCTCCAGCGAAGGCCCGATGCCGGGTATGCCCCGCAGCGGCATCATCTGTACGAACTCGGCGTGACGGGCGACGGGAATCAGCAGCATGCCATCAGGCTTCGCATTCGTCGACGCCATTTTCGCGACCAGCTTGTTCGCGGCGACGCCCACCGAACAGGTCACATGGAACCGCGAGGCGACCTCCTGCCGTATCCAGGCGCCGATCCGGGTCGGCCGTTGCCAGGCGAGCAGCGCCCCCGACACGTCCATATACGCCTCATCCACCGAAACCTGCTCGAACCGGTCAGTGACCTGGCTGAACACCTCTTCGATGATGCGCCGAGACATCATCCGGTAGTAGTGCATGTCCACCGGCAGGAACACGCCGTCCGGGCACAGCTGACGGGCACGGGCGCTCGCCATCGCCGAATTGACGCCGTAACGCCGTGCCTCATAGCTCGCCGCCGACACCACCGAGCGCGTCCCGGTGCCGATGATCACCGGCTTGCCTTTGAGTTCGGGATGACGTGCCACTTCCAGCGAGGCGTAGAAGGCGTCCATGTCGATGTGCAGCACCGTGCAGCCGGTCTCGTCATGCCCCCAATCGCGTTTGGCGGCGGCCAGTCTAGGTGCGGTGCTCATATCCCTTATCGTACCGTGCTGGGCCGGGATGGAGCGGGCCTTGCCGTACCGGTTGGGGAGCGGTCGTCGCAATCTCTTTGCCGCCCGCGCGTGGCCTGGCCTGTCGGAGCGCAGGGCGCCGCGAAATTGCTGGCGTTGCGCTGGTGATCGTCGCGGTGATCGTCACGTTCACGGGCGACTCGAATCCGGCGCGTTGACCCGCCGTCAGGCCCCGTATGACGCCGCGTGCGGCACACCGTGTTGCTGAAGTCCGGGGGACGATGGTAAGATGCCATGTTGTTGCGCCAATGTGCAACATGGAGACATGCCTGAGTGGCCGATAGGGGCACCCTGCTAAGGTGTTAGTCGTGTTTAGCGGCTCGAGGGTTCGAATCCCTCTGTCTCCGCCGACTAGGCTCCGGACGTTTGCCCGGGGCTTTTTGCTTTTCCCGGGTCTTTCTCGAGGGACGTCAAGAACGACTATTGCAGCCCGTATTATGGCAGCAGTCTGGAGCCGCCGGCGCGTGGGGCGATGCTGTGTGACTGGTAGGGAATCGGTAAGCCACGAAAAGCTGAATGTCCGCTGGGATTTGTGTGGTCACGATATGAGAAAGCCGGTCGTGCATAATCCGCGCGACCGGTCATCCGGGCAAGGCGCACCGTCCCTTGTAGCGAAGCAGGGGGGGGGCGGAGGTACGCCATTGTCCGTCCGTCTCCAAGCAGTCATTCTACCCCCTTCGTTTACCGTGACATAATGATGTCATCGTTCACATAGTAAGAAAGATGCCGCCGCAATGTGATTGCATATGCCGGTTTCCCGCGCGTGTCGCACGTCCGTGCTTGTGTCGTATGGGAGATCCGCCCGCGCGTGTCGTGTCCACTTACTGGACAGTAGCTGACGGGCGTTAGACTGAGAACCATCAGGACGAGATGAGCAAGGAGCGTACGATGGGGCACATCCGGGGAAAAGGGCATCACAGGACGACGGCATCGCATTCGCCCGTCAGGGCGCTCGTCGTCGTGCTGGTCATCGTGGCGGTGCTCGTCGGCGGCGGATGGCTGGTCGTGCGGCATATGCAGGCCGCCGCTCCCGTCGCGAAACCGGACAAGGCCGCGACGGTGACCCGGGTCGATCTCGACAACAAGCAGGCCGTACCCGAACCGGTTGTGGAGCACCATGGCAATTCGCCCGACTGCCCGGACACCGACTGCATCTCCATGCTGGTCAACGGCGACTTGCTGTTCCATCCGAACCTGTGGAAGCATTTCGCCGGTGCGAACACCGCCGCCACCGACGGCACGGCGTTCGATTTCACGCCGCTGTTCGAAACCATGAAGCCATACATCCAGGCGTCCGACATCGCCGTGTGCGAGTTCGAGACGCCGATCGCCAAACGCGGCGGTCCCTACACCGGCTATCCGGTATTCAACGTGCCGCCGGAGGTCGCCGATGCCGCGGCCTCGGTCGGCTACACCGCCTGCACGCACGCCACCAACCATTCATGGGATCAGGGTGCCGACGGCATCGCCCGCCTGTGGGATACGCTCGCGTCCAAGGGCATCGCGCAGACCGGTTCGTACAAGAACGAGGAGGACTCCACCAAGCCGCTGGTCATCGACTCGCCCACGGGCGGCGGCAAGCTCGGCCTGGTCACCGGCACGGTGTCGCTCAACGGCATGACCGCCGACCATGACTGGCAGGTCGACCGCCTGCGCGAAGCCGGCGACCCCCAGCATCAGTCCGACATCGACCGTGCCGTCGCCAAGGCCAAGGCCGCCCGTGAACAGGGCGCCGACGTGGTGGCCATGGCCATGCATTCGGTGCAGGAATACATCGACTACGCCGATTCGTGGCAGGTCTCCGAGGCGCATGAGCTCGCGGACACCGGCGCGTTCGACGTGATCTACGGCGCCGGATGCCATTGCGCGCAGCCCATCGAGAACTACAACGGCACGTGGATCATCTACGGGCTTGGCAACACGGTGACGGTCAGCGCCCCCGCCAGCAGAATCGTCAACAATCAGGGCGTGACCGCCCGCATCCAGTTCGCCGGCCGCAAGGGCGTGGCCGGGGCATGGCGCGTCAGCCGCATCGACTGGGTGCCGACCGCGAACATGCGGCAGGGCTCATACCAGTGGTGTCCGATCTCCAGCGACCATCCCAACGGCACATGCTGGTCCGAATCGCAGGATGCGCAGGTGCGCCAGCGCATATGGAACGTCATCTATTCGATGGGCGCCGACAAGAACGTCGTGAAGGAGTGGAACATCACCGATGAAAACCGTTCTTGACACGTCCGACCGGCCGGCGCATGACGCACTGGTGGAGAAGAAGTCCGAGTTCATCGCCGATGTGTGCCATGTGGATGCGTTGGACGAGGCGCTGCTGTTCGTCGATTCCGTTCGCCAGCTGCACCCCAAGGCCCGGCATGTGGCGTACGCCGCGATATGCGTCGACGGCGATGGTCGCGTGCGGGAGAGGATGAGCGATGATGGCGAACCATCCGGCACCGCCGGCAAGCCCATTCTCGACGTGCTGCGGCAGGGAGATCTGATGAACTGCGCAGTGACGGTCACCCGGTATTTCGGTGGTATCCTGCTGGGGTCGGGCGGGCTGATTCGCGCGTATTCGTCCGCCGCCTCGCTGGGCGTCAAGGTGGCCAGACTGGCGTCCATCGAGACGTGCCGCAGATACACGACAGCGCTGCAGTACCCGCAATTTGACGTGTTCCGTCAACTCGCCTCGGATTGCGGGGCCGCGCTGGAGAATGAGCGGTACAGTGACCGTGTCGTACTGGACGCGGTGGTGCCGGTGGAGCGTGAGCGGGAATTTTTCCGGCGCGTGCGTGAGGCGTTCAGCGCGACGGTGACGCCCGAATCCGGTGAACTGATAAGCCGTCCCGTCGCAATCTAAACAGGCGCGATGTTATGCGCAGCATGTCTGGGGGTGGTTTTGCGGTACTCAGCTCACCCGTCAGCAGGAACGCAATACTTTGCGGAAGATATGGTTCGGTTCGGCGACCCCTCGGGTATGGTGATGACTATGAGCGAGATGCAACGACATGATGACGAGGCCACGGTGCGCGAGGCCACAGCGCAGACTGCAGCGCAGTCTCAGCCCGACAGCGCCACTGACTCCACGCCCTTCGAGCCTCTGACCGCCACGTATGAGCGGCTGCGGCACTCCACCGATAGCGCGGAACTGTCCGGGTTCGCGCGCCGTCCGTTGCCGGACCGTTCCGATCAGGCGGCGTTCTCCCGTGCGACGGCACTGCTGGAGGCCGTCGCCGGCAACCGGCACACGCCGTTGGAAGATCGCATCATGCTGGCGGAGACGATGCCGTTCCCGAACATCCTGGTCAAGCTGTCGACGGACCCGAGTCCGGACGTGCGCAGGGCCGTGGCGGCCAACGAGGACGACAAGAACTGGCTGGTGGGGCGCCTGACCAAGGACGAGGCCCCCGAGGTGCGCGACGCGGCGCTGCGCAACAAGCGCACATCATGGAAGATGCGGCTGGAGGGAGCGCAGAACACCGATCTTGACTCCGACACCCTGGACGTGCTGTCAAGGCTCGGAGTATCGGAGGAATCCGGTGCCCCGGCGATTCTCGCGACGATGGTGCGGCGCGCGGTGGCGTTGAACCCCGGCACTTCGCAGGAGACGCTCGACCGGTTGCGCGACGACCCTTCGCCCGAAGTGGCGAAAGCCGCGGCGAGCCGGACCTCGGACGCCTCGTGACGCATCATTGCGCGACACCCTCCCTGCGCTCCCTCCTGCCACCCCCGTACCGACCCCGTTTCGTTCCGACCCGTCCGCCGCCGGCGGATCAGGCGATAATCGCGGGTAAAATCTGGCGCAATTCGCGGTATACGTAAGCGTGCCGCGCAAAAGCGGGCTTACACTAAGGAATATGACAGAGAGTACAGAAAGTGCGGAGCGTCTCGCGCGTCCGCTGATCCATCTGGCGCATCTGGTTGGATTGGCCACGAGCTACATCGGCATGAGCGACGACTATCACGAGATCGATGATGATGTCCTGAAGGCGTTGCTGGGTGCGTTGGGCGTGGACGCCCATGACGATGACGCCATCGATGATTCCGTTGTCCGTATCCTTCGCGAGCGCCACGGGCGTCTCGTCGCCCCGACCGTGTTGCATGTCGTCGGCAAGGAAGATCGTGTGCTGCTCAACACCGGTATCATGCAGATTCCCTCCGCAACCATCACGCTGGAAAACGGCGACGAATACCAGGGTGCGCTGGAGCCGGGAGCCGGAGACGGATCGCAGGCGTACGAGGTCGACGGCAAGTTCGTGGCGACGGCATCCATCACCCTACCCGCGGATCTGCCGATGGGATACCATACGCTGCATGTCAGCGTGGGCGACCGCACGCAGGACGCCACGCTGATCAGCGCCCCCGAGCGTATTCCGATGCTGCCGGCCATGGAACATGACCAGCTGTGGGGCTGGATGGCCCAGCTGTATTCCATCCGGTCCGCCGGATCCTGGGGCGTGGGTGATTTCGAGGACCTCAAGACCCTCATGGTCGATTCGCACAGCAAGACCGGCGCCGATTTCATGCTGGTCAACCCGCTGCACGCGTGCGAGCCGGTAGCGCCGCTCACCCCGTCGCCGTACCTGCCGATTTCCCGCCGCTTCATCAACTTCACGTACATTCGTCCCGAGGCGATCGAGGAATATGCCGGCCTCGGCGATGACCTGAAATCGCAGATCGGCGAGCTGCACGCGCAGGCCGAACCGCTGAACGGGGACGCGCAGATTATCGACCGTGATTCGATGTGGCGCGTGAAGATGCACGCCCTGTGGCTGATTTTTAAGGCCGGGCGCAGCGAGGAGCGTCAGAAGGCGTTCGACGACTACAAGAGCACGTCCGCCGAAGGGCTTGAGGCCTACGCCACGTGGTGCCTGTGCTACGACAAGTGGGGCGCGCCGACCGGCGAAGCCGACAGCTGGGAGAAGCGCCTCGACAAGAACAGCGACGAGGTGCAGGGGCTGCGTCGACAGTTCCCCGACACATTGGACTTCTACCGCTGGTTGGAATGGATCGCCGACGAGCAGCTGGGAGCCGCTCAGCAGGCCGCGAAGGACGCCGGCATGCAGATCGGCCTCATGGCCGACATGGCGGTCGGCGTGCATCCGTCCGGCTCCGACGTGTGGTGGAACCCGGAGTGTTTCGCCAAGGGCGCCACGGTCGGCGCGCCGCCGGATTACTTCAACCAGCAGGGGCAGGACTGGAGCCAGCCGCCACTCAACCCGATCGAGCTGGAGAACACCGGCTACCTCACGTATCGTCACATGGTGCAGGGCATGTTCGCCCATGCAGGCGCGGTGCGCATCGACCACATCCTCGGCCTGTTCCGCCTGTGGTGGATCCCCTCCGGGCACACGCCCAAGGACGGCGCCTATGTGCAGTACGATTCCGAGATCATGCTCGGCATCCTGGCACTTGAGGCGTCGCGCGCCCACGGCGTGGTCGTCGGCGAGGATCTGGGCGTCGTGCCTGACCACGTCTCGACGTCGCTGTCCGCGCATCAGGTGCTGGGTTGCGCCGTCGAATGGTTCGAGCAGATGGACGGCAAGTTCCGCGCCCCGAAGGATTGGCGCGAGTTCTCGCTCGCCTCGGTGAACACGCACGACCTGCCGCCCGCAGCCGGATATCTCGCGTACGAGCACGTCGAACTGCGCGAGCGCCTGGGACTGATCGAAGGATCGGTCGAGGACTTCGAGCAGAACGCGCGCGCCGAGCACAAGGCCATGATGGTCATGCTGATCGTCAACGGCTATCTCGACCCCGACCTGCTGAAGGACGAGAAAGCCCACGAGCAGGAGATCGTCGAGGCGCTGTACCGCGGCCTGCGCGGCTCCCCGTGCAAGCTGCTCGCGGCGTCCATCGTGGACGGCGTGGGAGAGCGCCGCGCCCAGAACCAGCCCGGCACCAACAACGAATATCCGAACTGGCGCATCCCGCTGGCCGACGGCAAGGGCAATGTCGTGCCGCTGGAGGAGCTGTTCTCCAACACGCGTCTGCTCTCGCTCGCCAAGGTCATGCAGGGGCGCTGAGGGTGCGATATGGGCATGCCATCCGGCCGTACATGTCGTTCGGCCGGATGATGAAGTGTGTCGTGTGGCGTTGCGAAATGTCAAAGGTGGCGTTATCATAGAGGATTGTTGTGTTTCCCTAAGGGGTCCTTCAAAGCGCTTTCCCACTCGCCATCGAGGACTTTCAGGGAGCCCACGGATAATGAGGCCGAAACCGCCAAGCCTGACCAGCGCGGCAGTCCAAGCCCGGAACACAATAAGCAAGAAAAGGTACACCAGTGAAAACTTTCACTCCGAAACCAGCCGATTTGACTCATGACTGGTACATCATCGACGCCACCGACGTGGTGCTCGGTCGTCTGGCCACTCAGGTCGCCACGCTGCTGCGCGGCAAGAACAAGCCGACCTACGCGCCTCACGCCGATTCCGGTAACCACGTGATCATCATCAATGCCGACAAGATCGCTCTGACCGGCAACAAGATGGGCAAGGAACTGTACTCGCACTCCGGTCGTCCCGGTGGCCTGCGTCGCGATAGCTACGCCGAGCTGCTGGCGAACAAGCCGGAGCGCATCATCAAGGCTGCCGTCAAGGGCATGCTGCCGAAGAACCGTCTGTCCAAGGTGCAGCTGGACCGTCTCCGCATCTTCCGCGGTGCCGAGCATCCGCACACCCCGCAGCAGCCGCAGGTTTTCGAGATCGCTCAGGTCTCGCAGCAGGCCAAGTGAACCGAAGGGAGATAGAGAATCATGGCTGAAAACACCAACGACTCCGCGGTTCAGGCAACCGAAGAGGAGCTCACCAGCTACACCACCGAGACCAACGCGGGTGCCGGCACCGGCACTTCCGCGATTGCTCCGGGCTACGGCACCGGCCGCCGCAAGGAAGCCGTCGCCCGCGTGCGTCTGGTTCCCGGCACCGGCAAGTGGACCATCAACAAGCGCACCCTGGAGGAGTACTTCCCCTCCAAGCTGCTGCAGCGTGAGGTCAACTCCCCGATCGTGCTGCTCAAGCTCGAAGGCAAGTTCGACGCGATCGTCCTCGTTGACGGCGGCGGCACCACCGGTCAGGCCGGTGCCATCCGTCTCGGCGTTGCCCGCGCTCTGAACGCCATCGACCGTGACGCCAACCGCGCCGCCCTGAAGAAGGCCGGCATGCTGACCCGCGACTCCCGTGTCGTGGAACGCAAGAAGGCTGGTCTGCACAAGGCACGTCGCGCTCCGCAGTTCTCGAAGCGTTAATATACGCCAGTTCTGGCTATCGCGAGGCCCTTTCGGAAACATCGTTTCCCGAAAGGGCCTCGTTCGTTATGAGCACCTCTACTGCAGCCTGCGCATCACGCTGATGCTGAGTGCGGGCATCGTCCATACCGCCGACCCGTTAACCGTAGCGTTGCCGTCATCACGGGTCGACGCGGAAGCGCCATGCACGGTACTGGCCGCAGACATGGTCGCCGAAACATCCGCGCCAACGCCCGGGGCCTGCTCGTCATCCTCGAACAGCACATCGGCATGCTCTGTGGTGGCGCCAAACAGATCCAGCTTGTCCTGCTCGGCCAGCGACGCCTGAATGGTCTTCAATAGCTGATGGATGTTGTCCTTCTCGCTGACGGACATGGTCCAGTTGCTGCGCAGCGCCTGGTTCTTGCCGATACGCTGCAGCCGATCGCCCGGCGCCGGCCGCAGTCCGACCGCGGTCGCGGAACTCCAGTCACACTGCCAGGAGCAGTCGCTCGGCAGGGTGAACCGGCGTACCTCGTCGACGCCGTTGATCACGATGAGCACATCGACCTCATCCTGCGAGAGCAGTCGCATCGCGAAGCTGCGTATCGTCGTGTCGAACCAGTCCCGATCCATCGGCGTGGTGCCGTCGGGCAGATACCATTGCACGCGGCTCGACGGCTTGAACAGGCCGAGCTGCGTGAGCCGCGTGAAGAACTCCTCGTGATGGTACAGTCCCAGCGACTTGCGTATCGACAGCAGTCGGGACACCGTATCCAGGCGGTGCATCTGCATGGTTTTGCGGGTCTGGTACATCCAGTCCCAGTTCAGCCAGGTGATGTCGTTGTCCTGCGCATAGGCGTTGTTGTTGCCGCTCTGCGAGTTGCCGAATTCGTCGCCCGCCAGCATCATCGGCGTGCCCAGCGACAGCATCAGCGTGCCGAGCATGTTCATGGCGGCCTGCTCGCGTTTGCGGATGATCGCCGGGTCGTCGGACGGCCCCTCGACACCGAAGTTCGCGGAGTGGTTCACGTTCGATCCGTCGATATTGTTCTCGCCGTTGGCTTCGTTGTGCTTGACCGCGTATCGGGTCAGGTCGGTGAGCGTGAATCCGTCGTGGCACGAGACGTAGTTGATCGAGGACACGCATCCGCGCCCGGGCTCCGTGGCGAACAGGTCGGACGAACCGCACAGTCGCGTGGCCATCTCCTGCATGCCGATACCGCTGGGCGCCCCCGGTTGGGTGTCGGTGATCCAGAATCGGCGCACCGTGTCGCGGAACCGGTCGTTCCACTCGCTGAACGGCATGCCGAATCCGCCGGTCCTCCATCCCTGCGGCCCCAGGTCCCAAGGCTCCATGATGAGTTTCAGGTTGCCGAGCAGCAGGTCGGAACGCAACGCATACAGGAACGGGTGATGCTTGGTGAAGTCCCCGTCCAGCCGCGCCAGCGACACGCCGAGATCGAATCGGAACCCGTCGATGCCGATGCGCTTGGCCCAATACCGCAGCGAGTCCACGGCGAACGTCACCACGTGCGTGTTGGTGAAGTCGAAGGTGTTGCCGCAGCCGGTGGTGTCCTCAAGCCGCCCGATATTGCCCTTCTGACGCCGGTAATACAAGAGCGCGTCCAGACCGCGCCAGCATGTCGTCGGCCCTTCCACGCCGCCTTCGCAGGTGTGGTTGTACACCACGTCCATGATGACCTCGAACCCGGCCTCATGCAGCGCGCGCACCATGCCGATGACCTCGTCGCGGACCGCCCGGGCCCCCTTGCGCTGGGCTTCGGCAGTGGCGTACGAAGGCTCGGGGGAGAAGTAGCTGAGTGGCGAGTACCCCCAGTAGTTGTGCCGCCCGCGCTCCTGCAGGAACAGCTCGTCCTGCTTGGCCTGGATGGGCAGCAGTTCGATGGAGGTGACGCCCAGGGATTGCAGGTACGAGAGCGTGGTCGGGTGGGCGAGACCCGCGTACGTGCCGCGCAGTTCCTTGGGCAGCCAGGGTGCGTTCGCGGTGAATCCCTTGACGTGCAGCTCGTACAGCACGGTCTTGCTCCACGGCACGTGCGGGTGCGAGGGGTCGGCGTCGTGCTTGGTCTTGTCCCGGTCGTCGATGGCCACCGACACGGGCATGTTGCCCAGTGCGTCGACGGTGCTCATCGGCCCGAACGCGGAGCCGCGCACCTTGCCGTCCTCGCTGACGTCGCACTGGTATGAGAACGCGGCCGGCGACAGCTTCATGCGGCCGTCGATCCCCTTGCCATACGGGTCGAGCAGCAGCTTGTACGGGTTGAACCGCAGCCCCTTGCTCGGATCCCACGCGCCGTCCACTCGGTAGGCGTAGCGCATGCCGTCCCACGCCTTGGGAAGATGCACGTACCACAGGCCGTAGTTCGGCCCATCCATGCGGAACAGCGTCTCGCGCACGTACATGGGCTCGATGATGCGCGTGCAGACGGCGTGCTCGTGTATTTCGTTGATGAACGGCGTTGCTGAATCATCGAAGATGCGGATGGCGTCGTTGAAGAAGGCGGTGGGTTGATCGACCTTCTCGTAGATGCAGAGCCACACCTGATCGGCTGTTTCGGAACGGACGATGACATCGGCGCCGCCGTCTTCCGTGAAGTACAGGCCCGGTCGTGTCGCATAGCGATGAGGGATTGCATACCGCTGAGGTATCGCGTGTTTCATACACCCATTGTAGCGGTGTCGATTTTCGTCCGTGTCGGAGCGGGCGAGGACGGGTGCGGGCCCGTGTCCCAGCCGCACAGCGCGTCCATGTAGGGGTCGGTGAACTGCATGGCCGCGCCGATGGCGCCGCTGTTCTCGTCGCTGCGGCTCAGCCGAAGGGGGAAATGGTCGGTGCCGAATACGCTGAGGGCCGTGACCCGCCGCTGCAGGTCGGCGATGTTGTCGTGGTCGAGGTACAGCGCCGCCTCCCCGCCGATGACGACGTCGGCGCAGATGACGCACCGCACGTTGGCGATGGCCAGCGCCACGTGGTCGAGCCAGTCGTTCATGCGCTCGCGGTGATGGGTCTCGCCTTGCTCCAGCACGCTGAAGAAGCCGGGGATGCTCTCGTAGTCCTCCGGCAGGTTTTCGGGAGAGCAGTAGGCGGCCATGCAGCCGCGCCTGCCGCAGTGGCACGGTTTGCCGCCTGGGATGAGCGTCATGTGTTCGATGGCGCCATCGCACAGGTTCGGGCCGCGGTGCAGGCGGCCGTTCATGATGAGCGCGCCGCTGGGTCTGCGGTTCAGGTACAGGCATATGGCGTCGCTGATGGCGGCGTCGTGCAGCGTTTCGGTCATGGCGATGGCCGCGGCCTCGCGGATTAGTTGACGCGGGTAGCGCACCGACTGGGCGATGGTGTCGATGGTGACGCCGGTCGCTCCGGTCGAGTCGTTGAAGGTGATGACGGTGCCGTCGGCCGAGATGGCACCGGGGATGGCGAAGGATACGCCGAGCACGGGGCCGTGGGCCTTCTCGGTCTCCGCGGCGAAATCGTTGATCGCCGAACCCATCCGCTGGTAGTAGGCGTTGGTGTTGGCATAGGGGAGCGTGCGTGAGAGGGTGGCGATGGGGCGCCCCTGCAGGTCGATGGCGCATAGGCGCAGGGTGTTGCGGTGCATGGTGACGCCGATTGCGGTGCGATGACTCGGGTTGAACCGGTAGCTTTGGGATTTGCGGCCGCCCGTGGAGTCGGTCAGGGGGCCGGGGGCGATGATGCCGTCGTGTTCGAGCGCGCGGATGTTGCCGGTGATGGTCGGCAGGCTCAGCTGCAGATCGAGCTGCAGCTGGCGCTTGGTGACGTTGCCGTGCGTTGCGAGGTGGCGGATGATGGCCTGCCTGTTGCGCGTCTTGGTGATGTTTCGGGTTGCGGCGATGTCGGTGTCCGTGGTCGTCATTGGAGCCTCGTTGCTGGGTCGATTCCGTGTGGTGCCGGACGCATGACACCGCTTTTAATAAATAATTTTATAAAAGTTTGTCGACGAGTGCAACTTTTATAAACATACTTTATATAAGTTGTGTCGCGGAAATTCGTTTGATGGTGTGCGATGTCGCAAAAAGCGAACAAAAGATATCATTTCGTGGAATATCAGCGGCAAAACAGGGTTAAATGTAACAAATAGCAACAAATAAATACCAAAAACAAACACGAAACGCCGTTGTTTTTGTTCGTGTGCGTTTGCGCAGTGTATCACGTAGATTGTGACGTAGGCCACAGATGCGCAATAGCGAGCATGTGGATGGATGATCCGCCAGGTGATGGCGGCAACGACAACGGAATGAAACCACAGCTAGTCGAGGAGTATTCATGGCAGAAGCAACACAGGTCGAGGCGCCCGCCAAGCCGAGCCCCGAGGAGAAGCGCGCGGCGGCCGAAGCCGAGGTCGACGCCCTTGTCAAGAAGGGTCTCAAGGCCCTTGACGAGTTCGAGAAGCTCGATCAGAAGCAGGTCGACCGCATCGTCGCCAAGGCGTCCGTCGCGGCCCTGAACAAGCATCTGGTGCTCGCGAAGATGGCCGTCGAGGAGACTGGCCGTGGTCTCGTCGAAGACAAGGCCACCAAGAACATCTTCGCCTGCGAGCACGTCACCCACTACATGGCCGGGCAGAAGACCGTCGGCCTGATCCGCGAGGACGAGGTCATGGGCATAGACGAGGTCGCCGAGCCGGTCGGCGTCGTCGCCGGTGTCACCCCGGTCACCAACCCGACCTCCACTGCCATCTTCAAGTCGCTGCTGGCACTCAAGACCCGCTGTCCGATCGTGTTCGGCTTCCACCCGGGCGCCCAGAAGTCGTCCGTGGCCGCCGCGAAGATCGTCCGCGACGCCGCGATCGAAGCAGGCGCACCCGAGAACTGCGTGCAGTGGATCGAACACCCATCCATCGAGGCGACCGGCGCGCTGATGAAGCACCCGGGCGTCGCCACCATCCTGGCCACCGGCGGCCCCGGCATGGTCAAGGCCGCGTACTCCTCCGGCAAGCCCGCCCTCGGCGTCGGCGCCGGCAACGCTCCGGCCTACATCGATACCGATGTGGACATCGAACGTGCGGCGAACGACCTGATCCTCTCCAAGCACTTCGATTACGGCATGATCTGCGCCACCGAGCAGGCCATCATCGCCCACAAGGACGTCTACGCCCCGCTCATCAAGGAACTCAAGCTGCGCAAGGCCTACTTCGTCAATGCCGAAGAGAAGGCCAAGCTCGAGAAGTACATGTTCGGCTGCGTGGCCGGTTCCGGTGAAAAGCCGGTGCTGAACTCCGTGGTGCCGGGCAAGTCCCCGCAGTTCATCGCCAAGGCCGCCGGCTTCGAGATCCCCGCCGACACGACGATCCTCGCCGCCGAATGCAAGGAGGTCTCCGACGACGAGCCGCTGACCCACGAGAAGCTCGCCCCGGTGCAGGCCGTGCTCAAGGCCGACGACAAGGAGCAGGCCTTCGAGATGTGCGAGAAGATGCTCAAGCTCGGTGCCGGCCACACCGCCGCCATCCACACGAACAACGAGGCGCTGGTGCGCGAGTACGGCCTGCGCATGCACGCCTGCCGCATCATCTGGAACCAGCCGAGCTCGCTCGGTGGCATCGGCGACATCTACAACGCGATTGCCCCGTCGCTGACCCTGGGCTGCGGCTCCTACGGCGGCAACTCGGTGTCCGGCAACGTCCAGGCCGTGAACCTGATCAACATCAAGCGCATCGCTCGGAGGAACAATAACATGCAGTGGTTCAAGATTCCGGCCAAGACGTACTTCGAGCCGAACGCCATCAAGTACCTGCGCGACATGCACGGCATCGAGAAGGCCGTCATCGTGTGCGACAAGGTGATGGAGCAGCTCGGCATCGTCGACAAGGTCATTGACCAGCTGCGCGCCCGTGACAATCGCGTCACCTTCCGAATCATCGACTACGTCGAGCCGGAGCCCTCCGTCGAGACCGTCGAGCGCGGCGCCGAGATGATGCGCGAGGAGTTCGAGCCCGACACGATCATCGCGGTCGGTGGCGGCTCCCCGATGGACGCGGCCAAGATCATGTGGCTGCTCTACGAGCACCCGGAAATCTCCTTCTCCGACGTGCGTGAGAAGTTCTTCGACATCCGCAAGCGCGCGTTCCGCATCCCGCCGCTGGGCGAGAAGGCCAAGCTCGTGTGCATCCCGACCTCGTCGGGCACTGGTTCGGAGGTGACGCCGTTCGCCGTGATCACCGACCACAAGACCGGATACAAGTACCCGATCACCGACTACGCGCTGACCCCGTCCGTGGCCATCGTGGACCCGGTGCTGGCCCGCACCCAGCCGCGCAAGCTGGCCTCCGACGCCGGCTTCGACGCCCTGACCCACTCGATGGAAGCCTACGTGTCCGTGTACGCGAACGACTTCACCGACGGCATGGCCCTGCACGCGGCCAAGCTCATCTGGGACAACCTGGCCGAGTCCGTCAACGGCGAGCCGGGTCTCGCCAAGACCGACGCGCAGGAGAAGATGCACAACGCCGCCACCATGGCCGGCATGGCGTTCGGCTCCGCGTTCCTCGGCATGTGCCACGGCATGGCCCACACCATCGGCGCCCTGTGCCACATCGCCCACGGCCGCACCAACTCCATCCTGCTGCCGTATGTGATCCGCTACAACGGTGCCGTCCCGGAGGAGCCGACCAGCTGGCCGAAGTACAACAAGTACGTCGCCGACAAGCGCTACCAGGACATCGCCCGCATCATCGGCATCGACCCGGGCAAGACCCCGGCCGAAGGCGTCGAGAACCTGGCGAAGGCCGTCGAGGACTACCGCGACAACAAGCTCGGCATGAACAAGTCCTTCCAGGACTGCGGCGTGGAAGAAGACTACTTCTGGAGCGTGCTCGACCAGATCGGCATGCGCGCTTACGAGGACCAGTGCACCCCGGCCAACCCGCGCATCCCGATGATCGAGGACATGAAGGACATCGCCGTGGCCGCATACTATGGCGTGCCGCAGGCCGAAGGCCACAAGATTCGCGTTGAGCGTGAGGGCGTGGCCGCCACCGAAGAGGCGTCCGAGCGCGTCTGACGATGGCATGACATCACCCATCCCAGGTGATTGAACCAATGTGGGGGCCTTCCTATGCGGAAGGCCCCCACAATTATTTCAGGCCATTCCTGCCTCCCGCTGGCGGGAGGTGGCACGTAGTGCCGGTGAGTGGTCACGCGGATTCAGTGATTACCTCCACTAATCTTCTCTTCGCGACTACCCACTGAATCCGTCAATTACCTGCCTTGTCTCCCTCCGCGGCGGTGATCGCCTCGGCTATCGGATCATGCCGGAAATCGTGGTTGCGATACTCAGGATCATCCACCGGCAGATGCTGCACCAGCGTGTCGAACACCTGACTGTATATCTTGCCGTGATCGAGCACCGCGTCGAGCACGTGACCGCCGAACGTGCGATCGTCTGACAGAAAATGCTCGTGAAAACCGGCGACGGCGGCTCCATGAAACATCTCCGGCGAGAAATATCCCAGCATCGTGCCCTTCACGTCGTGCCGCAGGAACATCGCCTGCCGGTCGGCGACCTCCACCAGAGTCGGGTACGGGGCCTGCTGTTTGATGACCGCCCTCGTCTTGATGAAGCTGAAAGTGCCTCGCACGATGACCGAGAAGAACGTGTTGGCGCGGCCGTTCGCCTCGACGATGCGGTTGTTGAGATCCTCCAGGCCGATATCGCGGCGCTCGCACTGGTATTGGAACGCGGCGTGATGCACGTTCGCGAACGGCATGGTGAAATCGTCCGGCACGCGTTCCGCCACGCCGCTTTGTCCGACCTTATAGGCGACGCCGTCGAGGATGATGAGCTCGCCGTCGAGCCCTTCGCCGGTTCCGATGCCGGTGTCGCCGTGGGTGAGCAGTTCGCCGATGGTCGTGGTGCCTTCGAGCAGTCCGGGCACCAGCAGCGCCAGCGTGCCGTGCTGGTACAGCTGGTTGGCGTGATGCGCCGTGATGGGTTTGATCTGTGCAGCTTGCGATTTTGTCACGGTGATTACGATAATGCAGCACGCGGGGCGCTTCAACGCGGGCTTCACATAGGGGAGCGCCTGCGCTGTGACCTGCCTCACGAACAACACAGCCACCTCATCCCGCCAAAGTCCCATCTGCGGCCTCTGAAATGGGACTATGGTCGGGGAGGGAGTCGGATAGGAAGGGGGAGGCGGATCGCCGCTATGCCAGGTGAGGACAGATGATGATGACCGCTATGAACACCAGTAGCAGGCACATCGCTTCGGTGACGCCGGCGATCATCGGTTTCGGCCGTCGTTGCCCGCGGAATCGCAGCGGTATCGCCACTGACCGCGTCAGCAGGACGACCGCGACGACACCCAGCCACATATTGACGGCGAACCCGGTGATGGCAAGCGCCGCGTGCCACACCCATGAGGCCACCAAGTAGGATCGCTTCCCGTATTCGCGAATCATCGTTTTGACGAACAGCACCGAGCCATACTGCGTCAGCGCGAAAACGATCGCGGCCGTCAACGCCGCCTTCGGCACGGAATACGCCGGCCACCATGCCTGCACATCAGCCCAGGAACGCCAGTCAGGCAGTGCGCGAATGCCCTGCCGATACTGCGCCACGGCATCGCACGAAACCTGGCCGCCACCAGCCCCGCATAACGGCGGCAGCCGGGCCCCCCACCAGGCGGAGACCCCCCGGTACAAA
>OAVW01000293.1_pt1 | contig 16705 bp, 15 predicted proteins | sample 1495321 | NCBI WGS metagenome assembly OAVW01 (sample SAMEA2580108, study PRJEB22360) | human gut metagenome | biome: human gut; feature: human-associated habitat; material: faeces | place: Denmark | collected 2008/2010 | reverse complement strand
GCCGCGGACGTGCGCGCCCATGTCGCGGCAGAGCGTGGCGAAGTGGCCGCCGATATCGCCCGCGCCCAGCACCAGCACATTGGCGTTTTTGAGCGAGGTGACCGGCCCTAAATCCTCCCAGCGATGCTCGCGCTGCAAGTCGTGATAGTCGGGCAGGCGCTTCATCATGGAAAGGACCATGGCAAACATGTGCTCGCTCACGGCTTGGCCGTAGGCGCCCACCGAGCAGGAAAGCTTGGCGTCGGCTGGCACGGTGCCGGCGGTCAAGTAATCGTCATAGCCGGCGGTCTGCAATTGCAACAGCTGGAGGTGCTTGCACGCGGTAAGCAGGGCAGGGTCAATGTTGCCCAAGATCACGTCGGCGTTGGCGACCTGCTCACGCGTGATGGCGTCGGAGCTCGTGTAGATAAAGTCCTCGCCCGGAGCGCTCGACTCGAGGATCGCGCGGTGACGATCGTTGACGGGCAACAAAACCAGGATGTTCACAAGCAGTCCTCTCCGTTCAGCCTGCCAAAAAGGGACAGGTTCATTTTTGGCAGGCTTTATCAGGCAAAACGCTCAAATAAAACGCCGGATGCAAGACGGGCGTGCCCGTCGGCATCCGGCGCATCCACAGCTACCAGCTGAGCAGCTCGTAACCGTCCTCGGTCACCACGAGCTGTACCTCGCACTGGGCCGAATCGCTGCCGTCCTTGGTGCGCACGCACCAGCCGTCACCCTTGCTGATCTTGATGTCGGGCGCTCCGGCGTTGACCATGGGCTCGATGGTAAAGACCATGCCCGGAGCCATGATGGTGTCCACATCGGGCGCCTCGGTGGTAAAGCCCACAAACGGGTCCTCGTGGAACTCCTTACCGATACCGTGTCCGCCGTACTCGCGCACCACGCTAAAGCCGGCGTCCTCGACCGTCTTTTGCACGGCCTCGGCCATCACGGACAGCGGTAGCCATGGCTTGACGGCCGCCGGCCCCGCCTCCACGCTGGCGCGGGTGACGTCGACCAGGCGCTGGCGCTCGGCCGAGACCTCGCCGATGCAGAACATACGGCTCGAATCACTAAAGTAACCGTCCAGGATCGTGGAGCAGTCCACGTTGATGATGTCGCCCTCGTGCAGCACATCCGCATCGCAGGGGATACCGTGGCAGACGACGTCGTTGATCGAGGTGCACACGCTCTTGGGATAGCCCTCGTAGTTAAGATCGGCCGGCGTGCCGCCGTGCTCGACGGTGTAGTCGTAGATTATCTGGTCGATCTGGTTGGTGGTCATGCCCGCGGCGATGTGTTCGCCTACGTAATCGAGCACACCCACGTTGATGGCGGCCGAGCGCTTGATGCCCTCGATATCGGCGGGCGTCTTGTAGAGCGTGCGGGGCAGAACCTCCCAGCCCTCTTCCCACAAGCGCTCGAGGCGCTCATCAAAGGCGCTATGGCATTTCTTATATTTTTTGCCGCTGCCGCACCAGCAGACGTCGTTGCGGCCGGGCACGGGTCCATTGTCAAACATGGCTAACTTCCTTTCATTCGCAGCTAGTATAGCCCACTCACAGGGCAGCTGCGCGCTAGTAGCTCACCTGGCAGGGAATGCCGAGGGCGCGCACGCGCGCGGCGATGGCGTCGAGGGCCTCGGGCGCTGCTTTGGCAAGGCCGGCGACCGGCGTCTCGCGAGCCACCGTGTAGATGGTCGCTTCTTGTGGGCGAATGCGCTCAAGTGCCGCGAGCCAGGGGGCAACGTACTCCTCGCCGGTGTTGTCGATGGGCTTGCCCAGATACTCACCGGTCAAAAAGATCGTCTGGATAATAACGTGACCGTCAAAGCTTGCGAACGTCTCAATCTGGTGCTCGACGTCGTAGGGGCCAACAGGCTGGTCGAGCAGCTGGATAAACGCCGGATCGACGGTATCGAGCTTAAGAATGTTGTCGTCGATCATCATGAGCGCGTCGTGCACCTCGGGGCGGTCGGCGCGCGTGCCATTGGAGAGCACGGCGATCTTGGAGTTTGGGGCAAGCTCGTCGCGCAGCGCGACGGCGCCGGCGATGGCCTGCGGAAACTCCGGCGCGGCGGTGGGCTCGCCGTTGCCGGCAAACGTGATTACATCGGGGAGCTCGCCCTCGGCTGCCATCTCGCGCAGCTTTGCCTCGAGCACGTCGAGTACCACGGCGGCTGTGTTGTACGGCTCATGGCAGGGGCGCTCGGCGTTGAGGCCGTTTTCGCAGTAAATGCAGTCGAACGTGCAGATTTTGCCGCTGGCCGGCATCATGTTGACGCCGAGCGAGAGACCAAGGCGACGGCTGCGAACGGGCCCAAAGATGGGGCTGGCATTTAAAAACGTAGACATAGGCATATGCTCCTCAAGACAATTGTGCCTAAGCATAGCATCGGCTCCAAAACAAGGTGCGGGCTCTTGCTTTACAAGTTTCGTTTTTTCACGTCGCTCATGATGCCGTGCCATGAAAAGCCTTGGGTCGGGTACAGTTAATCTGTTAACAAGGCGTAAGGCAATGCGGGTCCATCCAACCGTACTGACGTGCAACTGGATGGGCGTTGATGATGGGGGCACAACATGGATTTTACGGTCGAGAATGCGGGAGCCACGATCGCCTGTCGCGAATATGCCGGCCCGGATGTGTCGCCTGATACTCCTGCTTTGGTGTGCGTGCACGGAGCTTGTGTCGACGGCACATTTTTCGACGGCATCGCTTGTGAGCTCAGCCGCAACTACCGCGTAATTGCCTACGACCGCCGCGGCTGTGGTGACAGCAGCGAAGCGGCAGACGGCAGCTATGATCTTGCCGCCCAGGCCGCCGACCTGCAAGCTGTGATCGAACACGTTGGCGCTCCGACAAATGTGCTTGCGCACAGCGCCGGTACGTTGGTGGCGCTGGAGCTTCTTCGCACCAAACCCCATCTCGTCGCCCGTGCGATTCTGCACGAGCCAGCTGTGTCGGCCGAAGGCGTCGGCATGGGCGCAGCTCCGGTTTTGCTCGATATGATTGCGGCTGGAAAGGTTTCAAGGGCGCTCCGGCTTTTCTTGGGAGCCCTCGGCGACTTGGACCCCGAGGCCCCTGGGACGACCGAAGCGGAAGCCAAACATGCCCTGCGCAATGGCCGCTGCTTCATGGCCAATGAATACGAAACAAATATGACATATGCTCCCGACTGGGAGCGCGCCCGCGCGTCAAAGGCGGTGTCGGCCGTGTTTTTGGGCGAGCTTTCGGTCGGTACGCCCCGCGAGGCTGGTACGCGAGCGGCTGCCGAATATCTCGATTGCCCCCTCGTGACGATCCCGGGCGCGCATAACGGTCTGCGCGATCGCCCCGTTACGGCGGCAAACGCCGTTCGCGATGTCTTGGGGCGTTAGCTCGTTCGATGACCTGTGGGGAGGGGACTGTTAGCGTTTCTTCATTGTTAACGAATGCACCCATAACCGCGCGCTCGCGGCTCCATTACCGCCGTTTGCTAGGTCATAAAATGCAACGATAATCGCGCGTTTGCCTGCAGCTGTTAGATGTTACCCTTGTACCATTTGGTATGCACCGTTGCCGTGTGTGACGATAGAAAGGGCCCCATATGCTCAATAATCACGAGGCAAATCTAACTGACGAGGAGGCTGCCGCCGAGGTCGCCCGCGTCGCGAAGACCTACCCCGTGGTGCGTTTGCTGTCGGTCGATCAGATTAAGAGCGAGCCTAACTGCCTGCTCGCCGGCGATCGGTGTCCTTGTTTGCGCCAGTCGAGTCTTGAGGCCTTGGCAGACTCCGATGAGGTGTCGGAGAAACTGCTCAGTGATGGTACTGAGTACCGCGCTCGCCTGCGCCCTCTGAAGGTCGAGGGCGAGCCTCACGTCCTGCTGATGGTGCGTCCGATCAATGAGCAAGAGGCTGCAGAAGAGGACCTTGTCTACACCGACGTGCTGACGAGTGTGCGCAATCGCCGATATTACGAGGAAAAGCTCCGCAACGCCCGCATGAATGCCGGCGTTGCGGTGATCGACCTTGATGATTTTAGGGTCTTCAACGATACGTGTGGCCGTCATGCCGGCGACCTTGCACTCGGTGCTGTGGCGACGGCCATACGCAGCGGAATTCGTTCGACTGACGAGCTTGTGCGCTATGGCTGCGACAAGTTTGTGGTCGTCATGCCCAATATTCCCTCCGATGACTTCACCCGTCGCCTGCATCAGGTATCCGACGCCGTTCATGCCACGATTATTCCGGGCCATGAGTACGTGAGATTGACGGCATGTGTTGGTGGCGTTCGCATTCATGGCGAGACGGTCGATGAGGGCGTTGGCCGCGCTGTCCAGTTACTGAGTCGCGCTAAGACAAAAGCCGGTACGGTCGTGAGCGATGCCGATTCCATCGAGGCCTTCCAAAGCGAAAAGCCTTTGGTGCTTATTATCGATGACTCCGAGATGAACCGGGTCATTCTCAACGAGATGCTCAAGGACGAGTATTGCATCCTCGAGGCCGATAACGGTCGTACGGCGCTCGACATGGTCGACCGCTATGGCGATGAGTTGTCGCTCGTGCTGCTGGATATTGTCATGCCGGGCATGAGCGGCTTTGAGGTGCTGGCCGATCTGTCGCGCCGATCGGTTAGTGACAATCTGCCTGTCATTATGATCTCGAGCGAAGATTCCGACGATGCGGTTCTGCGCGCGTACGAGCTGGGTGCCTCGGACTATATCAGCCGCCCGTTTGACTCCCGTGTCGTGCGCCGCCGTGTAAGCAACACCATCCGCCTATACGCCAAACAGCGCCGCCTGACGAACCTACTGTCCCAGCAGCACAACGAGCGCGTCAAGAATAGTCGCATGCTCATCGACATCATGGCCGGCGTCATGGAGCTTCGCAACGGCGAGAGCGGCAGACACGTTACGAACATCGAAAAGCTGACCGAGCTGCTGCTTGACTGTCTAGTCCAGCGTAGCGACGCCATCTTCCTTGACAATGAGGAACGCTCCACGATTGCCCTGGCTTCGGCGCTGCACGATATCGGCAAGATGTCGATTGACGATGCGATTCTCAACAAACCCGGACGCCTTACGCCCGAGGAGTTCGAGATTATGAAGACGCATACCACGATCGGCGCCGACATGTTGCTTGAGCTGGGCCGCCATCACGTCGGTAATGTGCTTATGGAATATGCGTACCAGATTGCGCGTTGGCACCACGAGCGCTGGGACGGCAGGGGCTATCCCGATGGCCTTAAGGGCGATGAAATTCCCATTGCCGCACAGGTGGTTTCGGTGGCCGACGTGTACGATGCTCTGACGAGTGTGCGTGTGTACAAGGACGCTATCCCGCACAAGGAAGCGATCCAGATGATCCTGGACGGTAAGTGCGGCACCTTTAACCCGCTGTTGCTCGACTGCCTGCTCGAGGTGCAAGACCGTATTGCCGAGACGTTGGCACGTCCCGCCGACGTTGTCGCGTTTCCCACGATTTAGTTTGACCAAAGGAGTTTTAATCCATGATTTCCATGCGTGAGGCGTATGAGAAGATCGGCGCCAATTATGATGACGCGTGCGCTCGGTTGATGGGCGGGGAAATGCTTGCCCACTTTGCCCTCAAGTTTTTGGATGACGAGAGCATGGACAAGTTGGAGGCTGCCATGGCGGCAGAAGACGCCGAAGGTGCGTTTATGGCAGCGCACACGCTCAAGGGCGTGAGCCAGAACCTGGGATTCGATAATCTGTACGAGCCAGCGGTCGTGGTGACCGAGGCGCTGCGCGGCGCCGATGCCGTTGACGGCGCTCGCGAGGGAATGCATGCGCTGCAGCAGCAATATGCGGCTACGATGTCGGCCCTGCGCGAGGCGGCCGAATAAGAGCTTGCGAGCCTTGATGACTATGAGAGTGGATAATCTCCCGTTTTAGGCCCGGTGGCGGCCTCAAAGTGGGAGATTATCCACTCTCGTTCGATACGTGTCCAAAAATCCACTCTCACCCCTTCTGATTAGTGAATGGGCTATGCGCACTGGCGGGGCTTTCCGCATGCAATCAATATCGTTGTTCGATAAACTGTTCGAATAACGATAGAGTCGATGAGGGTGAGTGTATGTCTAACAGCGTTCAGCGTATAGCCAAAGCGGGCGAAAATATCAGGAAGCTTGGCTTTTGCATGGCAGCCGTTTTTGCAGGGATGCTCGTCGCTTTTGCCGCGTTGGTTGTTTACGTGATCTGGTATGCGGTTGCAAACGTTGCTTCTGTCGATTCTTTCGGCGTCGTGACGCTTCTCGATGGCGGGTGCATCGTTATCCCAAGCGGACTGTGCCTGGCACTCGTCGTGGGTATTTCGCTTGTCGTTCTGTGTGGGATCAGCCGTAACATCTCGCGAGGCGTCTCGCCCTTTACCAAGACGCATGTGCGGCTTATCCGTGTTCTTGCGCTTGCCTTTGCTGTTAACGCCGCGGTTTCGCTTATTGGTGCCTACGGATCGGTCAATCTTACCATTGGTGGGCTGGAGCTTTACGTCGTGCCTCATTCCTTCGTTATTGAGATTTGCCAAGGCGTTGCCTTTGATGCGGGGTCGCTTATCGGCGCGGCTGTCTGTCTGTGTATCTCGGTGATCTGGAGTTATGCCTCGCTGCTCCAAGAGCAGTCTGACGAGCTTGTGTAGGAGGAAGCATGAGCTATCTCATCATCGAGCTTGAGACGCAGCTGCTTAAGACCGGAAAGACCAGCGCTGATCTGATTCGGGCGACGGGGCATACTCCGGCTAATATTTCAAAGCTTAGAAACGGAAAGATAAAAGCTATTCGCCTAAAGACGCTTCTCGATATCTGTGATGAGCTTGATTGTCAACCGGGAGATATTATTCAGCGCGTGAACGAGAAAGAGCTTGAGGAGCTTATTGTCGAGCGCGCAAAAAATGTTGTGAGGCAGATGCGGGATGGCGGAGGCAATGAGGCGTCGCTTCCGACATCAGTCTTTGCTGTCGATTTGAGTGACGAGTAGCTTAAGGCGAACAACTAAAACGAAGTATCAGCGTGAAGGAACTCGTGTCTAACACGGTTTCTTTCTTTTAGATTATCTTGACAAATATGAGTTATCGAAAAACAATAAAAACCATGGAAAACGATAAAGGAAAGGAGGAACGATATGAGCGGTTTTGCTATCAAGCAGAACGGGAGGCCAATGAGTGCATCAGCGATAAAGCTATCAAAGGTGTCAAAGCGCTACGGGAAACGGCGCGTTTTGCATGACGTTTCCTTCGAGGTGCATCAGTCTGAGCTCTGTGCCCTTGTCGGTGCAAACGGTGCGGGCAAAAGCACGCTTATTAAAATCGTCTTGGGCCTCTGCGAGCCATCGTCGGGGAGCGTGGAGCTCTTTGGAGGCAAATCAAAAAGAGAGCTTGGCCTGATGCGGACGCGTGTCGGCTATGTGCCAGATTCCAGCGGAGCATACCAATCCCTCAGTGCGGTTGAGAATCTTCGGATCCGATGTGCGGAATGGGGGCTTGATGCGAATCGTGAGATTCCTCGCGTTTTGAGCCTAGTCGGGCTGGACGTCGATGAGAAAAAGAGCGTGAGCAGTTTTTCTCTGGGAATGAAACGGCGACTGGATATAGCTACGGCTTTATTGGGCGACACCGACGTACTAATTTTCGATGAGCCGGCAAATGGATTGGACCCGTTGGGCATCGAGAGTATATGGGCCCTTATCGGTCGATTGAATCGAGGGCAGGGTAAGACCATGCTCATCTCTAGTCATGATTTGGATGAGTTGGCATCGGTTGCAACAAGCTGCCTGTTTATTCATGACGGCGAACTGCTAAAAAAGGAATCGATGGACGTCATAAGGGATGAGGCGTCGTCCCTAAAAGAGTATTACAGGCGCTTGATGAAGGCGGTCTCGCTATGAAGCGGGCGATCCATCCCATAAAGGCGGACATGATGCGTTTGCACAGGATATTTCCGGCGAAGTTTGGTCTTGCGCTTATGCTGGCGTTCGGCCTTCTCTTTGGCATCTTTCTAAAAAACGGAACAACGTTGCTCGCCTTTGGCAATAGCGTTTTTGGGGAGGATATTGGCTTCTGCTGGAATGTAATCGATCCTTCTGCACCCGATGAGTCCCTTGTGCGCAGCGCTTTTGCCGGTACATCCCTGTTCGTCCCACTCATCGTTTGTCTGGTGCTTTTACAGGAGCATGGCTATAAAGAGGGGTACCGAATTTCTTCAGCAAGAGGTCTCGCCCGTTTTAATGGGGCTATGGCACATGTACTTTCGTCTGCTTCGATAATTGGCGCAGCATATAGTGTGCTTTGCCTTCTTCTGTTTGCAATAGCCATAATACGTTGTGGGCAAAGCTGTACGCACGACATGCTGGCTGCATTTTTGCCTGCGATGATAATCAACGCTGTATTGGTGATATCGGTTGCGTTGGAGACGGTGACCATCTATCGGATTACAGGCAGCGCTGTATTGAGCGGGGCTGCGATAATTATTGGATTTGTCATGAGCTTGACGCTCTACGGAACTTACCTTCAGACGCCCATACCGTCCTTGCGATGGATCTTCTTTCTTCCGGGGCCGTACCTTGGAGTCGGATGTGCCCTTGGGTATAGCGATATGGGGCAGCTGACGCTTCTGGGGTATGGCGCGGCAGCCAGCTGTCTATCGGTATTGATTTACGCTCTCGTGAGCTTTCGTGCTGGGGGTGTGCTCAATGGATCGTCAGACTAGAAGATTCCTTCATTCAGAATTGAAGCATGTGAGCAAATGGACGTACGCCTTAATCCTGGTAATTTATGCGTGCATGGTGGTATTGCAGCTTAATTCTTTCCCGATGTGGTTCTGTAGCCTCCGTGAGAACAGTTTCTTAGGCTTTTTCCCAGACCCGACGCTTCTGCTGTCGGCAGAGGATGTCCTTCTATTTGGTAATGCAGAGGTTTTTCGCGGTCTGCTGTTCAACGTAGCCCCGTTGGCTCATGCATTGTTCTTTCCGTTCATCGCGGCTTGCATTGTGCCGCGCTTTGTCAGTTCGGGCTTTATTGAGGAACCGTGGGGGTTGTCGGAGGCTCGGGGAGGGAAGCGTGTGTGCGCTATCGTTGCGCGAGTGGTGCTGTCTTCCTTTGCCCTTTTGGGCGCGTTTATCCTGTCGAGTGTCGTTTTGTACTGTCTTAACTGCGCGATCGTTTTGTATGCTCAGCAGTATTTCAACCTGCATGTATTTTGCTATCGACTTGTTCTTGCTGCCGCTGCCTGCCTTGCATACGTTGTTTCTTGCGTAATTGTTGTTTCCTATTTTGGGTCCGGCTTCGGTCCGATTGGCATGCTGTTGCTTGTCAACGTCGTGGCGATCTACATACAGCTCGGGGCCAATTCCATGCTTCCGCTTCCAGCCTCGATGCTCATGTGGATTTGTGGCGTGACCCCGTTGGGGAATAGTCAATGCATTTCGATTCTAATTGACTGCCTAATAAACGTAGCAAGCGTTTTTGCCATCTGCTTTACCGTCGACCGATTACGGTCGAGATTTCTTTGAGTGTTTGTGAGGGATAATCATACCGAGCATACCAAATACAGGGGGGGGCGGGCACCGTGGCTGGTGTCCGCCCCCCTGGCTTAGGAGGCTTTAACCCGTGTGGCTTGCGAGCTAGCGGGCCTGCTTTACCTTGGCCGCTGCCTCGACAAACGACTTCCACAGGTTAAAGTCGGTCTCGAGTGTCTGCCAGGTGTACTCGGGATGCCATTGCACGCCCAAGCAGAAAGGCTGGCCTTCGACCTCGATGCACTCGGGAACGCCGTCGGTTGCCTTGGCGACCAAGCGCGTGCTTTTACCCAGACGATCGACGCAGCAGTGGTGTGCGGAGTTGGTTTGGATCAGCCTGTGTCCGCCAACCGCGTGGTCGAGCAGCGAGCCCGGCACGACCTCGACGGGATGCACAGGGTCGTTGAGCACGTGGGTATGGCGCCACTGCGTGTGGCCCTCGCGAGCGCCCAGACTCGGCACGTCCATGCACAGGGTGCCGCCAGTGGCGACGTTGAGCAACTGCGTGCCGCGGCAGGTGGTAAAGAGCGGCTTTTTGGCACGGAGCACCTCGCCGACCAGCTTGAACTCAAAGCTATCGCGGATCTCGCAGCAGAGGGTGGGGTCGTAGGGTCGATCATCGCCCCAGCGTTTGGGGTTGACGTCCGGGCCGCCGGGAATAGCGATACCGTCGGCGATATCGACGTAATGACGGATAACCTCAATGTCCTCGGTGATGGACATCTGCAGCGGCAGGCCGCCGGCGGCAAGAATGGCGTCGACAAAGACGCTCGCAATCTCCTCGTTGGGGGAGAGCGTCTCGCTCAAAAACGGTTTTGCCTCTTCCCAACGCGGCGCGACGAGGATGAGCGGACGGTCGGTGGGGGCAACGTCGACGTGCGGGGTGTATGACGATGAAGTACGAGTTCCGATCATAGGTGTAACTTTCGAGTTTGGATGGTCATGGCGAGCGAACATGGCAATTGGGCTAGTGGCCCTTAATGGAGTTGAGGAAGTCCTGGGCGCGCTTGGTCTGGGGGTGGGCGAAGAACTCGTCGGGCGTGCCGGTTTCCACGATCTGGCCGTCGGCCATAAACACGACGCGGTCGGCCACGCGACGGGCGAAGTTCATCTCATGCGTAATGACGATCATCGTCATGCCCTGCTGGGCCAGACGGACCATGACCTCGAGCACCTCGTTGATCATTTCGGGATCGAGGGCGCTCGTGGGCTCGTCAAAGAGCATGGCCTTGGGCTGCATGGCAAGTGAACGGGCGATGGCCACGCGCTGCTGCTGGCCGCCCGAAAGCTGTGCGGGCACCTTATCGGCCTGCTCGGCAACGCCCACGCGGCTCAGCAGGTCCATGGCGCGCTCACGAGCCTCCTCCTTGGACACGCCCAGCACGTCGACCGGCCCCAGCATGACGTTCTGCAGTACGGTCATATGTGCGAACAGGTTGAACTGCTGAAACACCATGCCCAGCTCGGCACGCATGCGGGCAAGGTCCTTGCCTTCCTGCGGCAGGGGCTCGCCCTCGATGAGGATCTCGCCCGAGTCGATGGTCTCCAGGCGGTTGATGGTGCGGCACATGGTCGACTTGCCCGAGCCCGAGGGTCCGATCACCACGACGACCTCGCCGCGGTCGACCGAGAGATTGATGTCGTTGAGGACGTGCAGATCGCCGTAGTGCTTATCGACGTGTTTGAGCTCGATCAGCGGCTGATTGCCGGTGGAAGAAGTGCTCTGTGCCATGGTGCTCGGCTCCTTATGACTCGAAATGGTAAAGCGTTAGCGGATGATGGTCGCGCCGGTCTTGTGCGAAACATAGACAGCGGCCTTGTTGATCGCGACGTTGATGAGGATATAGATGACCGCGATTACCAGGTAGACCGACACGAGAGCGTCGTAGTTGGTAATGAGCACGCGGGCGTTTTGCATGAGGTCGGGGTAGCTCACCACGTAGGCGACGGTGGTGTCTTTGACTACGACCACGAGCTGCGAAATCAACGACGGAATGATAAATCGAATAGCCTGCGGCAATACGATTTTAAAGGTGATTTTAGCCTTGGAGAGACCGAGCGCCTGGGCCGCCTCGACCTGCCCGCGCGGTACGGCGTTGACGCCGGCGCGGAAGATTTCGGCGAGTACGCCGGCGGCAGCGAGCGCGACGGGAAGCGTGAGCATCCAAAACGATGGCAGCGCGATCTTGTACTGGGGCAGCACCAAAAAGAAGAAGTAGATGAACAGCAGGCTCGGCACGCCGCGGAAGAAATCGGTGAGCACGCGGCAGACCAGCTGCAGCGGCTTAATGTCGCTGGTACGGCCGAGCATAAGGGCTAGGCCCAGCACCAGCGCGATGGCGCCAGCGGTGAGTGCGACTTTGACGGTGCCCTCAAAGCCGGCAAGCAGGAACTTCCAGGTGGTGAGGTGTGTAAAGAAATACCAATAGTGGACCGAAAGCTGGCCGGTCACATAAAAGCGCTGCAGTACCAGAGCGATGAGCGCGGCCACGGCAACGAGCGAAATGGCGGTGCCGATGCGAATCTTGGCGCGCATCTTGGGGCCGGGAGCCTCGTAGAGCGCATCGCGCATGGTAAGTGCAGGAGAGGAATGCTTGCTCATCGGAGGATCCTCACCTTCTTATCGATATAGTTGCCAATGTGGCTCACCACAAAGGCCGTGCCCAGGTAGCCGAGCGCCGAGATAAAGAACGCGGCGACGCCGCCGAGCGAGCGCGTGTTGATGTAGCTCACCACGCCGGTGAGTTCCTGCGGCTTAAGCGGCACCTGACTGCCGAGCGCGGTGGTGAGCATGACGGCGATAAAGAGGTTGGTCATGGGTAGCACGCTCGAGCGCAGCGCCTGCGGAATCACGATCTTGGCGAGGATACGGCTGAAGCTCATGCCGAGCGAGCGGGCGGCTTCCACCTGACCGACGCCGACGGTGTTGATGCCGCTCATAAAGTTCTCGGAGCCAAAGGCCGAGCCCAAAAGGACCGTAGCGACGATAACGCAGGTGCGGTAGGGCAGGACGACCTTGAGCGGCGGCAGCGCATAGACGACGATGATGAGCAGCGCAATGCCGGGGATGTTACGGAAGACCTGGACATACAGGTCGCCAAAGACGCGCAGCGGCTTGAGCGGCGACACGCGCATCACAGTGACAGCAACGGCCAGCACCATGGCGATGGCAAACGACTCAAGCGCCATGCCCCAGGTTGCTAGCAGGGCGTCGATATAGTTCTGGCCATAGAGCGACCAGAGCTCGGAGAGACTCATGCGGACCTCCCGCCGATAAGGAAAGGGGCTCCCGTGTGTACGGAAGCCCCGACAACTCAGTGAGGAAACAGTTTACCGCAATAAAGCGCATCATGCGTTTCCGTATGGTTTCGTTGCGGCTGTTACCAGGCTCGCTGCCTAGGCGCCGATCTCGGGCAACTCGGGAACATTGGTGTCGCCCGTACGGTCGCCGATGCAGATCTGCCACAGCTCAGTCCAGGTGCCGTCGTCCTCGATCTTCTTAAGGAAGTCGTTGACAAAGGCGACGCCGTCGGAATCGAGCGGCAGACCGATGCCATAGGGCTCCTTGCTGCCGAAGGGCTTGCCGGCGATCTTGTACTTACCGGGTTCGCGGACCAGGGCGCTCTGCTGCATGTTGTTATCGATGACGTAGGCGTCAACACGACCCTGCTGGAGTGCCTGGCGGGCCTCCTCGTCGGTCTTGAACTCCTGCTGGCTGGCCTTGGGGGCGAACTCCTCCAGGATGGCGGGGCCGTTGGAGCCGGACTGGACGGCGACGTTCTTGTCGGCCAGGTCGTCGACGCCCTTGATGTCGTCGTTATCGGCGAGCACCAGGATGGCCTGCTGGGTGTAGTAGTAGGGGCCGGCAAAGGAGACGAGCTTCTTGCGCTCGTCAGTGATGGTGTAGGTGGCAAAGACGGCGTCGACCTGGCCGTTCTGCAGGACGGACTCGCGCGTGTCCGAGGTCACCTGGGTGATCTCGACCTTGTTCTCGCCCAGAATGTAGTTGGACAGGAGCTGTGCGATACCGGCATCGAAGCCGCGGGTCTTGCCGTCCTTCTCGTTGAGGAGGGAGAAGAGCGTGGAAGTCTGAACGCTACCGATCTTAAAGACGCCGGCGTCCTTAACGGCCGTGGCCCAGGTGCTGGCGGCGATGGCATCGTCATCGGCCTTGGGGCCGTTGTCGACGAGCTTGTCGAATGCCTTAGCGTCGAGCGTGGTGGAAGCCTCGGTATCCTCGGAGCTCTTGGAGGAACCGGCGGCGGAACCCTTGTCGGCCTCGGCGCTGGTGGGGGAGCAGCCGGCAAGACCAAGGCCGGCGACGGTTGCGAAGGTGGCGGCAACGAAGCCGCGGCGGTCGAGAACGACCTGCTGGGAGAGGTTCTTGCTCATGGTAGAACACCTTTCTCAATAAAATCCCTAGCGGTTGAGTAGAGTTATACCCTATCGCGCTCAAATGGGTCAACACGAAATAACTCAGAAACATACTGACCTTATGGGTTATTCTACCTGCTAAAAAGGGACAGGTTTATTTTGGCAGGTTTTATCTGGGCAAACGCCGAATATTGCAGCTGAGATAGCGCTTTGCAGATGGCATGATCGCTCGCGGCGGTCGCTATAATGGCGGCAGCGCGACGCATATATAAGTAAGGAGATCGCTTATGAACGGTTATTCGTTTTTCGCACCGACCATGATTTAAAACCACCACATAGGGGACAGGCACCTTTGTGGTGGTTCTGGCCGATGCAGCGGCATGCCTTACTGTTTTGTCTCGATCTGTAACATCTGCGGCCGTTTTTGCCGAGTAACTGTTACAGATTGAGATTTTCTCTTCAGGGGGATTCGAATGTCTCGATCTGTAACATCTGGACGGACAAAAGGTCTCTATCTGTTACAGATTGAGACAAAGGTCAGGGATTAAGACGTTTTGTCTCGATCTGTAACAGTTAGACGGGAATTCGGGCCCTAGATGTTACAGATTGAGATAATCGCGTCGCGAAAATAAAAACCTCCGCGGGGGTGCTTCCCTTGCGGAGGTTTCCTTACTCGTTGAGTAGCCTTACGGCTTCGGCGGCCATGTTCTCGACCGTCATGCCGTTCTGCGCAAGCAGTTCGTTGGGGTCGTAGCGGTCGGGGAAGCCCTTGGCGATGCCGAAGGTGCGCGTGCGCAACGGCGTGCATGCCAGATAGCATGCCACGCGCTCGCCCCAGCCGCCGTCCAAGATGCCGTCCTCGAGGGTGACGACAACGCGATGCTCGGCGGCAAGGCTGTCGAGGAACTCACGGTCAAGCTCGGTTGCAAAGCGCGGGTTGACGAGCGTGGCCTCGATACCGTACTCGGCAGCCAGGTGGTTTGCCACGCGCTCGCCCAGCTCAAAGAAATCGCCGAGCGCGAGTACTGCTACGTCGCGACCCTGGCGCACCACGTTGTAGCGAACGGCGCCGTAATCGGCGTCCTCGGCAGGCGCCAAGTCGGGGCGGCTTACCAAGCCAATGCCCGGCACGCGAATCGCCACGGGATGCTCGCGGTGGTCGAGCGACCAGCTCAGCATGGACAGGTATTCTTCCATGCAGGAAGGCGCCAAATAGTGCATGTTGGGAAGACCGCCCAGCATGGAAATATCAAAGAACGAAAGATGCGTCTCGGATGTGGTGCCAAAGATCGACGCACCAAACACCAAGATGGTTGCGGGGGCATCGTTGAGGCACAGATCGTGCCACAGCTCGTCGTAGGCGCGCTGCAAAAACGTGCCGTACACACCAAAGACTGGCTTGGCGCCCGAGCGCGCAAGCGCGGTGGCAAAGGTCACGGCGTGCTCCTCGGCAATGCCCACATCGACGAACTGTTTGCCGGCGGCAGCGCGAAGCTCGGGTGTAAAGCCCATAATGTAGGGCGTGGCGGCCGTGATGCCCACGACCTGCGGATCGCGCTCGATGGCGGCGCTGAGCGCCTCGCCTGTAATGTCGGCATAGGTGCGCGGTGCAGGCTCGCTCGGATGGCCCGGGCAGAGCTTGCGCCCAGTCGCCATGTCAAACGGACCCACGTGGTGCCAGCGCTCGGGGTCGCTCCGGGCCGGCTCAAAGCCCATGCCCTTGGCGGTGGAGACGTGCAGCACGATGGGATGATCGATATCGCGCAGTTCCTGCAGCGCATCGACGAGGGCCAACACATCGTTACCGGCGTCCAGATAGCGGTAGTCGAGCCCCATCGCGCGGAACACGTTGCGCTCGCAGGTGCCGTTGCTGGCGCGCAGCTCGGCCAGATTGCGATACAGGCCGCCATGGTTCTCGGCAATGGACTGGTCGTTATCGTTGACGATGATGATCAGATTGCTATCGAGCTCGGCGGCATTGTTGAAGCCCTCAAACGCCAGGCCGCCCGAAAGCGAGCCGTCGCCAATAACGGTGATGACGTTGTACGCATCGCCCGCCAGGTCGCGAGCGTGCGCCAGGCCGCAGCCCAGGCTCACCGACGTGGAGGTATGGCCCATGGCGAACAGGTCGTGCTCGGACTCGTCGGGATTGGCAAAGCCAGAAGCCTCACCATAACGCTCCGGATCGATATAGGTGTACGCGCGCCCAGTCAGCGCCTTGTGAGCGTAGGTCTGGTGCGAAACGTCAAAGACAATCTTGTCGATGGGGGAGTTGAACACGCGATGAAGCGCAACCGTAAGCTCAACGACGCCCAAGTTGGGGGCAACGTGCCCGCCGACGGCGGCGGAGCTTTCGAGGATTGCCTGACGGATCTCGCCGCAGAGCAGCGGAAGCTCGGCGCGGTCGAGAGCCTTGACGTCCTCGGGCGTTGTCGTTTGCGTAAGCAGCATCGTTGTGGGTTACTCCATGCGAATCGTGCGCCGGCACTCCCTCGGCCGGCACAATTGCACAAGACAGTCTCGCACATTTTGGCGTTTGATATGTGACGGCGGCGCGGTAATTCGCCAACTGGTGGGGCAAAACGTTTTGTCCGATGCCATACTGATGTGTTCCATGATGTTTTTATCGATTGTGCACAGGCCGTAGCTTGTCGCCGTGAGTCGCTGGAAGGAGACAGCATGTCTGATGTCGTTCGTGCCGAGAAAATCGCGTGCGAAGTAGACCATGCTGCCCGCCAGCTGGCCCAGGCGGGCCGCTTGGACCTGACGCGCGAGTTTATCCAGCATGGCGATGTGACGGTGTATACGCATGTGACCTCGGTGGCGCGGGCGAGCCTG
>OAVW01000287.1_pt1 | contig 16848 bp, 13 predicted proteins | sample 1495321 | NCBI WGS metagenome assembly OAVW01 (sample SAMEA2580108, study PRJEB22360) | human gut metagenome | biome: human gut; feature: human-associated habitat; material: faeces | place: Denmark | collected 2008/2010 | reverse complement strand
CGATCGAGCCATCCGGGGCGGCCCACCGGCTTCAAGCGTCTCTTCCTCGACGCGGCGGCTAGCGGCAGCTACGCGGCGATCCTGTCGGTGCTGGTGGTTTGCGAGGGCCTGTACCTGGATTGGGCGTCGAAGGCTCCCGCCAAGCGTCCTGAATCTTTTGTGCACCACGAGTGGATTAGCCTTCACGACTACCCGGAGTTTCGTGAGCTGGTTGATTTCCTGCGCCGCGAACTGGACCGTGTGGGCCCGTCGGATGCGCAGCGTGCCCGCGAGTTCTTTAGCCGCGCGGTGGAGCTGGAGCAGCTGTTCTTTGACGAGTCATACACCCACCCGCTGCCCTAGGTAATACCGCCCTAAGTGATGCCCCGGATAAAGCCCTAGAAATATCCCGTTGAAACCCTCGGAAGGTTCCGCCCGCCTCTGAATTGCGGGTGCCTCCCGGGGGTTTTCGCGTGCTCAAGATGCCCCGAAAGTGCCCGGAACGAGCCCTGAAAGTGCCCCAAAAAAGCCTAAAAAACGCACCCATCTGCGTAAAATAGCACGTCATAAAACGGAACATATAGGCTGATGGTGTGCCATTTGGTGGTGTGAGAGGCTAGGATAAATGGGGTACCGCTTCCGGGGTGCTGGCTATGCCGCGCCGGTACGTACCCGCTACTGCACGAGGTGAGGCGCACCCTTGAGGGACCTAACCGGTACCTCCGCAACCGTTCCCGGCGTCTGCCGCTTTGACGGTTGCACACGCCCCTCAACACTACAGAGCTTAAGACGGTGCCACTGCGCAAATATCCGCAGATATCTGCAGATATCCGCTGTTCAAGTATCACCGTAAAACACTATCTAAAGGAGTCGTATGAGTACCGCCGCATCGAGTACTACCGAGCCTACCCGCGCTACAAAAGAAGCGCAGCATGGGCACGCGGGAACCCCGGGCAGCTACTCAGACCGACAGCTCGGATTCTGGCTGGTTGGCGCCGGACTGATCGCACTCATTTCTTCAGCAATTCTGGTGTACGAGCGCCTGCAGATTTACATTGATGCCGGCCACTCCACGGTCTGCGATATCAACGCCCTGCTCAGCTGCGGCACGGTGATGCGCACCCCGCAGGCGGAAGCTTTCGGCTTCCCAAACCCGTTCATTGGTCTGGTGGGCTTCTCGATTGTGGTGACTATCGGTGCTGCGATCATGGCGGGCGCACGCTTCAAGAAGTGGTTCTGGGTGTGCATGAACATTGGTTTGGCGGCGGCGACCGCATTCATTATGTGGCTGTGGTACCAGACGACGTTCCAGATTAACGCTCTGTGCCTGTTCTGCATGATCGTGTGGGTTATGACCATCACGCTTTTTGTGAAGACCACGGTCCGCAATATTTCGGCGGGTGTTATTCCGGCGTCGCAGTCGATGCGCGAGAGCGCTCGCGGCTGGTCGTGGTTTGCGATTAGCCTGTGGCTGATCCTGATTTTCGGCATCATCGTGATCCGCTTCTTTGAGGTCATTGTGAATATGATGCGCTAAGCAGTTGAGGGTCGATGCCCCGAACATTCAACGCCCCGGTGCCTGTTGGTGCTGGGGCGTTGTTGCGTCTGCGGGCGGGTGAGGCTGCGCAGAATATGCCGGGCTGATCGTGCCGGGCTGAATACGCCGGGCTGGGGCGCCGGGTAGCGGGGGAGGCGCCGGTGACCCGAGCCGTGAAGTCAGCGGGGAGGCGGCGCGGGTGCGTATAATGGTCAGGTATATTCTTGAGCGGCGTCAGCCGGAGCCGTCCGCGGGTTTTGCCTGCGGCGTTGACTGCCTGCCGTTCTGCTGGACACTAGATTCTTGATACCCCTTCGAGGAGAACCGTGAAGACTGCCGGAATTGCCGCAATGGGCGCTGCTGCTGTTATTTTTCTGACTGCCCTGCTGTTGCTGACTGCCGGTCACTTCTCGCTGCTGTGGGTGATTCTGCTGGTTGTTTCTCCGTTTGTTTTCATTCTGGGTGTTCCGTTTGCGACCGGTTCCGGTCCGGAGTACCTGCCGACCGACCCGAAGCTTGCTCAGCAGGCTCGTGAGGCGCGCGATGCGGAGCTGGGTCTGGACTAGTTCCTCCTCTAAAAGTTTTTTGAAGCCGGGTGGTGCGTAGTGGCACGCCCGGCTTTGCTGTGCCCGCTATGGTGCTCGCCGCAGTGCGCGCGCATCCTGTCGGGAAGTGATGCCCGGAATGGGCGCAGGGGTGGCTTAGAGGTACCCTCTACCGGGTATAATGGAACACGGTGTCTTGTGCGCCCCGCACGCGCATAAAGATCCCCACCAACGCATCGAGGGAGAGTACCCGAAGAGCGCCGGCTATAAGCCGCGGAGCATAACTGTCGCACCGCGCGGGCCGCCCGCCTCGGCGAAGAAACCCGAAGACCGGCAGGGCATCCAGGAGGGTGTGAGCGTGCCGTGCTCGAGAGCGAGGTGGCTGTGACCGTCGCGGCGCGCTCTGCGTTCCGCCCGCTCGCCCCCTACGGCAGAAGCACTGAACGAGATAGTGCCCGGTAGCGCCGATGAACGCGCGCCGTAGGGTGAGGCTTGAGCCGCGGTGACAGCAACTAGGCTTTGCGCTGTATGCGCGCTGTTAAAATCCTTGCGGTGCGGAGCAGGGTGTAACGAAAGAAGATTAATGTCTGACGAGAAGAACGTCGAACTTGGGGTTTTTGAGGCGCTGAACGCCCTCGCGGAGGAGAAGAACGCCTCTGCAGAGACCCGTGAAACTCTGCGTAAGAATGTTCGTGAGAGCTCTGACGCCCAGCAGGGCACTGAGCGCCGCCGTCCGGGTCGCCCGAAGAAGGAGAAGGCTCCTGAGGTTCCTCTGGATGAGGCGATTGCTGCTGGCCTGACCAACCTGCGTAACGCTAAGGCTAAGCACGCGCCGGCACCGAAGGTTGCCGCTCCCGCTGCGTCTGAGACCGAGGTTGCTTCTACTCTGGATAGTCTGTTTGAGGCTGCTGAGAAGAAGGCGGCTGAGCCTGTTGCTGAGGTGGAGCCTGCTGTGGAGAAGACCGCGAAGGTTGAAGAGATCGCCAAGGTTGAGAAGGTTGCTAAGACTGAGACCGTGGAGAAGACCGCCAAGGTCGAAGAGATTGCCAAGGTCGAGAAGGTGACCAAGGCAGAAAAGACCGAAGAAGCCGCAGAAGAGACTGCCGAAGCTGAATTCGTTGAGGGCGAGGCCGCAGCGGAAGCCGAGATTGAATCCGAGGCAGAGGAGACTGAGACTGCCGAGAAGCAGGCTGAGAACACTGAGGCTGACTCCGCAGAGGCAGAGTCCGTAGCTGAAGCACCTGCATTTGAGGAACCTGCCGCCGAGGAGCCCGCAGAAGCTCCCGAGCCCGTAAAGACCATTAGCGACCTGCAGCGCGAAAAGCTGCAGGAGCTACGCTCGCGTACCCCCATGGGTGCGATGCCGCTGTTCATGGCTCCCGAGCCGGAGGAGCTGAGCGAGCTCGCTGTTGCCGCCAAGCTGGAGCGTGAGGCACGCCGCGCCGCTGCCGAGGAGCAGAAGCGTAAGGAGCGCATGGAGCGCCGCCGCGAGGAGGCTGCCGCTGAGGCTGAGGTAACGAGCCACCGTCGCCGTCGCCGTCGCCGCGGTACCGAAGATATTGAGATTGAGGGCGGCGTTGATGATGAGGTTGAGACCGTCACCAAGGTGCGTGCGCCGCGCCTGGCTGACTCTCACGCATCCAACACTGTGACCGGTGTGCGCGGTTCTACCCGCCTGGAGGCGAAGCGTGTGCGCCGCCGCGAGTCCCGCTCCCTGGGTCGCCGCCGCCACATCGTGACCGAGGCTGAGTTCTTGGCTCGCCGCGAGTCTGTAGACCGTCAGATGCTGGTTCGTCAGAAGGACGGCCGCATCCAGATTGGTGTGCTTGAGGACGGCGTGCTGGCTGAGCACTTCGTGTCCAAGACCCAGCAGGATTCCCTGATCGGCAACGTGTACCTGGGTAAGGTTCAGAACGTTCTGCCGTCCATGGAAGCTGCGTTCGTTGACATTGGACGCGGCCGCAACGCTGTGCTGTACGCGGGCGAGGTCAACTGGGATGTCACCGGTCTGGACGGTGCGCCCCGCAAGATTGAGAACGCCCTGAAGCCCGGCGATTCGGTTCTGGTGCAGGTCACCAAGGACCCGATTGGTCACAAGGGTGCCCGCCTGACCAGCCAGGTTTCCCTGCCCGGTCGCTTCCTGGTGTACGTGCCGGGTGGTTCGATGACCGGTATTTCCCGCAAGCTGCCCGACACCGAGCGTGCGCGTCTGAAGAAGATTCTGAAGGACAAGCTGCCCGAGGGCGCTGGCGTGATTGTTCGTACCGCGGCGGAGGGTGCTTCTGAGGAGGAGCTGACCCACGACATTAACCGTCTGCGTGCGCAGTGGGAAGAGATTCAGGAGAAGGCTAACTCCCGCAAGGTGCTGGCTCCGGAGATGCTCTACCAGGAGCCCGACCTGATGATTAAGACCGTGCGTGACGTCTTCAACGAGGACTTCACCGCGATGATTGTTCAGGGCGAGAACGCGTGGGATTCCATTGAGGCGTACGTGACGTACGTGGCGCCGGACCTGGTCTCCCGCCTGCAGAAGTGGGATTCCGCGGATGACCTCTTCGACCACTACCGCATCAACGAGCAGCTGGCGAAGGCACTGGACCGTAAGGTGTACCTGCCTTCGGGTGGTTCGCTGGTGATTGACCGTACCGAAGCCATGACCGTGGTGGACGTGAACACCGGTAAGTTCACCGGTAGCGGCGGCAACCTGGAAGAGACTGTCACCAAGAACAACCTGGAAGCTGCTGAGGAGATTGTCCGTCAGCTGCGTCTGCGCGATATCGGCGGTATTATCGTCATTGACTTCATTGACATGGTGCTTGAATCGAACCGTGACCTGGTTCTGCGTCGCCTGATTGAGTGCCTGGGCCGTGACCGTACCAAGCATCAGGTGGCTGAGGTGACTTCGCTGGGTCTGGTTCAGATGACCCGTAAGCGCCTGGGTACCGGTCTGCTTGAGGTCTTCTCGGAGCCCTGTGAGCAGTGTGCCGGTCGTGGCCTGGTGGTTCACGATCAGCCGCTGAGCGGTCGTAGCGGTGGCGCGTCGGATTACATCCACCGCCATGAGCGTAATGACCGTAAGCGTAGCCGTGCCGCTGCCCGCGAGGATTCTCGTGACCAGCAGAAGCAGGATGCTCTGGAGTCGAAGAAGGCTGAGCGCCGTAACGCTATGGCTGCGGGGGGTGGCCCCCCCCCCCCCAGGGGGGTCGAACGCTGCCGCATCCGCTCAGAGCGAGGACGTTTCGGAGGAGACTGCTTCGACCCGTAAGAAGCGTAAGCGCCGCAAGCGTTCGCGCCGCGCGGAGACCGCTGAGCTTTCGCTTGAGCAGGAAATTCAGGGTATTGCCGAGGCTGCCAGCGAGCAGGCTCACGCGGAGGTTGCTCAGCGTGAGGACAAGGTCGCTGAGGTCACCGAGGGCAACTGGATTGGTGAGCAGGGCGGTTTCTCCCTGGAGCAGCTGGCGAGCGCGTTCGACCGCGTGGAGGAGTCCGCTGAGGATTCCTCGAAGGACTCTGCTGAGGAGCGTTCTGACCAGGAACGTTCGGAAGAGCGTCGTTCATCCAAGCGTGGCGAGAAGAAGTCTTCTCGTAACCGTAAGCGTCGCGAGCTGACCGATGCGGATATTGCCGCTGTTGAGGATTCCGGCGCGGGTGCGCTGGAGGACGAGCACCACGTTGACCCGGAGCTCGACCCGCGCTTTAGCCGCTCTTCGGATCGTTTTGAGGCGATTCGCGCCGGTGAGGCGAAAGCTCGTGCTTCTCAGAAGGCTGGCCGTCTTGCCCGCGCTGAGGGTGAGTCGTTCCGTTCGGGCCGTGAGGATCGTTCGGAGGAGCGTCGTTCGTCCAAGCGCCAGAACCGCGAGCAGCAGAACGCTGAGGCAACCTCCGCTGAGGTAAACTCGGGTGTGCAGAAGGCTCAGGAGTCCAAGCGTGTTGAGCGTGAGGACCTGCGCATTGAGGATGTCCGTGAGACTCCGCGTGCTTCCCGCCGCCGTGCTCGTCGCGAAGCTGATGAGAAGCGCGCCGAGAAGGCAGCTGAGCAGAGCGTGGCATCCGAGCAGGCACCCGCAAAGGCTGATAAGGTTGAGAAGTCTGAGTCTCGCACGGTTGTGACCGGCGTGATTGGTGCTCCGGCGGTGACCGGTGTGGTGGGCGCAGCTCCCGTAGCGGTTGAGGCTCCGGTTGAGGAGGCTCAGAAACCTGCGGCTCAGGTGCCCGGTTCGACCCCGCGTAAGCGTCGCACTCGCCGTGCGGCTTCGAGCGCCGGTGCCGGTGCTCAGGTCGTGACCGTGGACGCTTCCGAGCGTGCTGAGGGTTCCGTGGTTGCTTCCGCTTCTGTTGCGGATGTGACTCCGGTGTCTGATGACGCTTCGGCCCCTGTCTTGTTCGGCATTGGCGTTGCTGCTGCCGACATTAAGCGTGAAGGTAAGGACGACTAGTCTTTAGCTTCCGATCATCGGAAATCCGATGGTGTGTGTATATGAGATAGCCTCGGTAGGGCGAGCCGGAACTTCCCTACCGAGGCTATTTTTCTGTGCGTGTGCTGCGTCATTTTAAAGGCGCTACTAAGAGTGCGGTGCAGTATTAGAGGAGCATCACGTGCCGACTTCGAGTGTTCCGCAAAATTATCTATTGCGCGGCGCGTAGATCATGCCGTATCCTTAAGGACTGGTGTTTATCTCAGTGAAGCCCTATCGACGCAGGGCCAGCGGGAGACACCGCTCCCACCCGCATCGTCTTCGGCGCAGTCGAGTATTCGGCTGAGTTTGGAACGTGCGGGAGAGAGACACCACCGGTGAGCCTCGCGTGTTGGCTTCGGCGGGCAATCCCGCCGGAACGCACGGGCCGTTCCTCCTTATTCGCGGTCATTCGACTGGCGGGGGAGGGCGCACAGCAATGAAAGCGCAGGCTGCTCATTCGTGTGAGATTCAAGAAGCAAGTTGTCGAGAAAAGTGAGTCCCATAGTGGCATACGCGATTGTACGCGCTGGCGGCCGCCAGGAGAAGGTTTCCGTAGGCGACCTCGTTACCCTTGACCGTGTTGCAGGCGAGCCCGGCAGCACCATCGAGCTGCCCGTGCTGCTGCTCGTCGACGGTGACAAGGTCACCGCTGACGCAAAGTCCCTGGCTTCCGCCAAGGTTGTTGCTGAGAAGGTTGAGGACCTGCGCGGTCCGAAGATCGTTATTCAGAAGTACAAGAACAAGACCGGTTACAAGAAGCGTCAGGGCTTCCGCGCCGAGCTGACCACCGTCAAGATTACCGCTATCAACGCGTAATTAAGACGACCGGAATTCAACCCTAAGGTAGGAATACAGAATGGCACACAAGAAGGGCGCAAGCTCCACCCGTAACGGCCGTGACTCGAACCCCCAGTACCTCGGTGTTAAGCGCTACGGCGGCCAGTCCGTCAACGCAGGCGAGATTCTCGTTCGCCAGCGCGGCACCCACTTCCACCCCGGCCTGAACGTTGGCCGCGGTGGCGACGACACCCTGTTCGCTCTGGCAGCAGGCACCGTCGAATTCGGTACCCGCAAGGGCCGCAAGGTCGTTAACATCCTGGCAGCAGCTGAGTAATACTCACCGCTAGGGCAGAGGGGGTAGGCGTTAGTCTACCCCCTCTCGCTATGACCTCGAATGCCGTGGACGCCCGTGCTGGGCTCCACGATGAGGCGCACCCCAACCCGGTCGCGCCTGCTACCGCATCCGCAGCATGATTGGTGTGTGCCGTGCGGTGGCGAAGTGAAGATTTTCCAAGATAAGGAGAACCCGTGGCAGAATTCGTGGACCGCGTGGTCTTGCATGTATCTGGCGGTCGCGGAGGTAACGGCTGCGTCTCCGTGCGACGTGAAAAGTTTAAGCCCCTGGGCGGCCCTAACGGCGGTAACGGTGGTAATGGTGGCGCGGTGATTCTGCGCGTGGATAACCAGACCACGACCCTGCTGGAGTACCACCACAGCCCGCACCAGCACGCCCCGAATGGCGATATTGGTCGTGGCGATATGCACCACGGCTTTAACGGTGAGGATCTGGTTCTGACCGTGCCGCAGGGTACTGTGGTGAAGGACCGCGAGGGTAATGTTTTGGCTGACCTGCTGCGTGTGGGTGACGAGTATGTTGCGGCCCGTGGCGGTATGGGCGGTCTGGGTAACGCTGCGTTGGCTTCGGCTAAGCGTAAGGCTCCCGGTTTTGCTCTGTTGGGCACCCCCGGTGAAGAGGCTGATATTGTTCTGGAGCTCAAGTCCATTGCGGATGTGGCTCTGGTGGGTTACCCCTCGGCGGGTAAGTCTTCGTTGATTGCTGCGATTTCTGCGGCGCGTCCGAAGATTGCTGACTACCCGTTCACCACTTTGATCCCGAACCTGGGTGTGGTGCAGGCGGGCGATGTTCGCTACACCGTCGCGGATGTTCCTGGTCTGATTGAGGGCGCTTCGGAGGGCCGCGGTCTGGGTCACCGCTTCCTGCGCCATGTGGAGCGTTCTTCGGCTCTGGTGCATGTGATTGACTGCGCTACTTTGGAGCCGGGCCGCGACCCGATCAGCGACTTTGAGGTGATTCGCGGCGAGCTGCAGAACTATGAGGTTGACCCGACTGCGGGTGTGACCGTGCCGCTGCATGAGCGTCCGCAGATTGTGGTGCTCAATAAGATTGACGTTCCTGAGGCTCGTGAGCTGGCTGAGTTTGTTCGCCCCGAGTTTGAGGAGATGGGCTTCAAGGTCTTCGAGATTTCGACTGCTTCCCATGAGGGTCTGAAGTCCCTGATCTTTGCGATGGCAAAGCTCGTGGAGGAGGACCGCGTGGCTCGTGCCGTTGCCGAGAAGGAAGCGGAGCGCGTGGTTGTTGAGGCTCCTGTGGTTCGCCCGAAGGGCTTCCGCGGTAAGAAGAAGCAGGAGTTCACTATTCGCCGCGAGGAGCGTAACCTTGAGCCGCTGTTCCGCGTGATTGGTGAGAAGCCTGAGCGTTGGATTCAGCAGACTGACTTCAACAATGATGAGGCTGTCGGCTACCTGGCGGACCGCCTGGCGCGCCTGGGTGTTGAGGATGAGCTGTTCAAGGCTGGTGCTCGCGCCGGTGACGCCGTGGTGATTGGTGAGAACGACAACTCGGTGATCTTCGATTGGGAGCCGACCATGGTCGGTGGCGCTGAGTTGCTGTCCTCCCCGCGTGGTACGGACGCTCGTCTGGAAGAGATCATTCGCCCGACTCGTGCGCAGAAGCGTGTGGAGTACAAGGAGCGTATGGACGCGAAGGCGGAGGCTCGTGCCGAGCTGGAGTCCGAGCGTGTTGCAGGCGTGTGGACCGAGTCGGTTGAGTACCGCAAGAAGTTGAAGGAAGGCAAGGTCGACGAGAATATCGACATGCCGAACATCGACGACTAGTAGCTGAAGCGTAGCTATTTCCTAGACAGCTGTTTCCTAGACAGTGAATGGTGCCGCGTACCGGGGTTTGGCTCCGGTGCGCGGCGCTTTCTTGTAGGTTCTGTGGTTGCCGCTCGCGCCGGATGTGCGTGTCAGAACACGCGGGTGAGCCTGTGGTCGGGCGTGCTGGCTGGGTATTCCACTGGCGGCTTAGCTCACCCCCGTCATTTCGGTGTTTTTGACCGTAAGAAGGTAGCATAGAGGAGAATGTACGCGGGCACCTTTTTCGGTGTTGCGTACCTTCTGTGTACCTGCCCGCATCCGCGCCTGTAGTGGCTTTTTAGCTGCCGTGGTGTGGTCTCTGTCCCCAGCAAGGACGGCATTTGTGACTGACCAGCCTGTTCACCTTGATTTTGGTGCTCCGAGCACCGAGTCGATTCCCCCGCGCACTCCCGGTCGGGTGCGTCTGGGTGTGATGGGTGGAACCTTCGACCCGATTCACCACGGACACCTGGTGGCAGCTAGTGAAGTTGCCGCCGTGTTCGACCTGGACGAGGTCGTGTTCGTTCCGACCGGTCAGCCCTGGCAGAAGGTGGGGGAGCGGCACGTGAGTGACGCTGAGCATCGCTACCTGATGACGGTGATTGCGACCGCGTCGAACCCGCGTTTTACGGTGAGCCGTATTGATATTGACCGTGGCGGCGCCACCTACACCTTTGATACGCTTAACGAGCTGCGCGCCCTGCGCCCGGATGCTGACCTGTTCTTCATTACCGGCGCGGACGCGATTAGCCAGATTATGACCTGGCGTAATGCCCATAAGCTGTGGGATTTGGCGACTTTTGTGGGCGTGACCCGCCCCGATCACGATCTGGATCCGCCGCTGGCAGAGGGTCGTCATATTACGACTCTGAAGATTCCTGCGATGGCGATTTCTTCAACCGATATTCGTCGCCGCGCAGCTGCAGACGCCCCCATCTGGTACCTGGTGCCGGATGGTGTGGTGCAGTACATTGCTAAGTATGGCTTGTACAAGAAGGACGCCTTGACGGCGTACCGTGACGGCTTGCCTCACGTGAAAGATGAGTCTGGGCAGGCACCCCAATCGACGAATAATGAGGGAACACATGAGTGAAGCTACGGGTTCGAAGCCCTATAGCGAGGACGAAGCGTACCTCTACGAGACGTACGTGACCGAGGACGGCATTGAGGTGCCGCCGCCTACTAAGGTGATGGGTCCGCGCCGTCTTGCCCGCTACCGTGAAGAAGTTGCCGAGTACCTGCGCGCGAACCGCCGCGGTGAGCCCGCGAAGCCTGTTGCAAACATGGGCTCCGTGATTCATGCGGATGCTATTGACCCGCAGGTTCTGGCTGTTCAGCGTCGTTTTGCGGCGTTGGCGGCTCAGGGCAAGATTGACACTGAGGCGAACGATGAGGAGAAGCTGCACGAGCCTGCTCCTCTGACCAGTAGCCTGCGTGTTCTGCGCCCCGAAGAGATCGCGCAGAACCGTGTGGATGCGACCAGCCCCTCTGCGGTGGATAACCCGATGACTTCTTCGATCCCGGTCATTGCCGTGGTGAAGGAGGAGAAGCCGGAACCCGAGCTGCACCAGTACCTGGTGCGCGATGAGCCAAAGGTTGAGGAGCTGGACAGCTCTGACGTTGAGGCTGAGCAGACCGAGGTTGCTTCCGTTGAGGAAGAGGTCGTTGAGGTTGCTGAGGTTGAAGAGTCTGCTGACGAGCTGCCCACCCGCGTGAGCGCAGTGAACGCGCAGGGTCTTGACCTGAGCGTGCTGGATAGCGCCTCCGCAGGGGATACCGTGGATTCGGTGGACGGCGACCCGACTGTTGCTCTGAGCCCGGATGAGGTTGAGGAGCTGCTGCAGCGCATGGTGGATCGTCAGGATCCCGAAGAGTCTGCTGCTCTGGTTGAAGAGGTTACCGAGGAAGCTGAAGAGTCTGAGGAAGCCGCGAAGGATGCAGAGTCCAAGGTTGCTGATTCTAAGGTTGCTAAGTCCAAGTCTGCTCCGGTACCTTCCGCTGAGGCTTCGAAGGAAGCTGATGAGTCTGCTTCTGAGAGCGCTGTTGAGAAGGCTGAAGAGGTTCTGCAGCCTGCGCAGAAGGCCTCCCTGGCGTGGCTGTGGATTGTGCTGCTGCTCGCCCTGGTCGTTGTTGGTCTGATTATGATTTTTGGCCCTAAGTAGGCCGTGAACAATGCACCCCTGTTGCGGGTGCTGCCGGCGGGTGTTCTGTCGGCAAGGAAGGAAAATATGACTGCTGCACAGTCCTCGGTTGAGGCTCTGCGCATTGCCGCCCGCGCTGCGGAGGAGAAGCAGGGAACGAACCTGTTCGCTGTGGATGCATCCGACGCGATGGGTCTGATTGATGGCTTCCTGGTGGTTTCTGCCCACAATGAGCGCCTCGTGAACGCTGTTGCGGATGAGGTTGAGGACGCTCTGCGTGAGCAGGCTGACCTGAAGCCGGTCCGCCGTGAGGGTCGTTCCTCGGGTCGTTGGATTCTGCTGGACTTCGGCGATATTGTCGTGCATGTTCAGCATGAGGAGGACCGCGAGTTCTACGCTCTGGATCGTCTGTGGGCTGAGGCCCCGCGTATTGAGCTGGGCGTTGAGAACGAGGCTCCCTTCGACATTGAGGGTGAGACTGAGGAAGATGCTGCACGCATCATTCCCGCTCAGGATGAGGCGTAGGCTTCTGCTTGATTTTTAGCTGATGAGGGGTGGGCTCTGCTGGCGCTGTATGGTGCCGCGGGGTCCGCCCTTCTTGCTTAGCCGCCGGGAACTTTTTGGATTTTTGGGTGCGCTGGTTTGCATCGCTGTCCGTGGTGTGTGTAATATATTCATGTTGCCTCGTTGAGGTCACTAACAGAATATGGGGATATGGCGCAGCTGGTAGCGCACCTGCATGGCATGCAGGGGGTCAGGGGTTCGAGTCCCCTTATCTCCACGTTTTTCTCGGTTGAGGAGCTTTTCGCCCGGTTCTTGTGAATCGGGCGATTTTGCTATCTGCCGATAACTCTCGATAGTCAACAACGCATTCATAGTTGAGGAGAAGCGCATGGGAGCGCACGCACACCACGGCCACCACGGCCACCACGGGCATCATCATGGGCACGATCATTCGCATGCCCCGAGCCCGGAGGACGCCGCCTCGATGCGTCCGCGCCTGCTGATTGCGTTCAGCTTGGCGGTCGTTATTGTGTTGGCGCAGGCGATCGGTTCGTTGGTCACGGGAAGTCTTGCGCTGCTGACTGATACGGCGCACGCGCTGGCGGATGCCTCCGGCCTGCTGGTGGCACTCACGGCGGCTTCGCTGATGACGCGCCCGGCAACGTCCCGCCGCACGTGGGGTTTTCGCCGTATTGAGGTGCTTGCCGCCCTCGGGCAGTCGGTGCTGCTGCTGGCAGTGGGTATCTACACGGCAGTGGAGGGCGTGCATCGCCTGTTTGCCCCGCCGGAGGTGCCCGGCACTGAGCTGCTGATCTTTGGTGTGGTTGGCCTGGTGGCGAACGCTATTGGTATTGCGGTGCTGGCTACGGCGAGGAACGCGAGCTTCAATATGCGTGCCGCGTTCCTGGAGGTGCTCAATGATGCCCTGGGTTCGCTGGGTGTGATTGTGGCGGCTATCGTGATTTGGCTGACCGGCTTCTACCAGGCGGACGCCCTTGCGGGTCTGTTCATTGCGGCACTGATTGTGCCGCGTGCGATGCGCCTGATGAGGCAGACGACTGCGGTGCTCATGGAGTTCACTCCTGACGGTCTGGATTTGGATGCGATGCGTGAGCACATGTTGCGCGTTGAGGGTGTTGTAGAGGTGCACGATGTGCACGCCTCGATGGTGGCGACCGGTCTGCCGGTGGTGACCGCGCACGTGGTGGTTGCCGATTCTTGCTTCCATGACGGCTCTGCGGTGGCAATTCTGGACCGTATCCGCTCCTGCGTGGCGACCCATTTTGAGGTGTCGGTGGAGCATTCAACCTTCCAGCTGGAGACCGCCGAGTTGGGTGGTCGTGAGCCGGCTTCGATTCGCCACCCGTAGGCTGTGCCCGTAGGCTGGCTCGTGTAGGTTTTGCCCGGGCTTCGTCGGCGGTTCTGCCCGCCGCGGTAAATTACGGCAGAAAACGGCAAACCAGAACAGGTACCAGAGCCTGAAATAGCGGGGGAGTAGTGACCGTTATATTTGGTGGCTTCAACACGCAAAAGATACACTCTTTAGGGAGCAAAAGGTGCTCCTCACCCGCACACTTTGACAGGCCCGCTGGCTGGCTCTTTAGTTTGGTAGCCGCGGTAGCCTGCAACGATGAGCGCCTCAGCCCAGCTGAAACGGAATAGCTGAAACGGAACAGCGGGCGGGCGCATCCTGGAATTTTTGACGAGAACAACCACGATTAGCAGCAGATACGGAACACTATGCATTCACCTATTGCCACTTACCTGACCGAGACCCTCGAGTCGGTCGCTTCTGATACCTCCGGTGAGTTGGCAAACTACATTCCGGAACTTGCCGCCGTGGACCCGAACAAGCTTGCCGCGTCTATCGCTATGGTTGATGGTGAGCAGTACGCCGCCGGTGACTCCGATGTGGAGTTCACGATCCAGTCGATTTCTAAGCCGTTCGTGTACGCCCTGGCGCTCGCGGACCGCGGCTATGATGACGTGCTTGCGAAGGTGGGCGTGGAGCCTTCCGGTGAGCCGTTCAACGAGCTGTCCCTGGAGGACGGCTCCGGTAAGCCGCTGAACCCGATGATTAACGCGGGTGCGATTACCACCCATTCGCTGGTGGGTCCTCCCGGTGCGACTCAGGGTGAGCGCATGGAGCGCGTCATTTCTGGTTTGTCTGCGTTTGCGGGCCGTCGCCTGTCGGTGAATGAGCGTGTGTACGAGTCTGAGCTGGAGCACGCGCACCGCAACTACGCGATTGCGCATATGCTGCGCGGCCACGGCATCCTGACCGGTGACCCGACTGTGCAGGGTTATACCCGCCAGTGCTCGCTGATGGTGACGGTTAAGGATTTGGCGTTGATGGCGGCGACTTTGGCGAACTATGGTGTGCATCCGGTGACGGGCGAGCAGGTGGTTCCTAAGACTGTGGTGCGTCAGGTGCTGAGCGTCATGTTCACGTGCGGCATGTATAACTCTGCGGGTGACTGGGCGACCCAGGTGGGCGTGCCGGCGAAGAGCGGCGTGGGCGGCGGCATTATTGGTGCGGTGCCCGGTCAGCTGGGTGTGGCGACGTTCTCGCCGCGTCTGGACGGTCACGGTAACAGTGTGCGCGGTGTGGAGCTGTTCGAGCAGTTCTCGGATGACATGGGCATGCACGTGATGAACGTGCCGACCGTGGCTCGTTCGGCGTTGCGTGCGAACTACCAGATTGGTTCGGGCGATGAGTCTATGCGCCTGATTCAGCTGCAGGGCCGTATCCGTTTTGCGGGTGTGGAGCGCGTAATTCGTGAAATTGTGGAATCCCCGATGGAGGGTTCGAAGGTCGCCCTGGATGTGACGCGCGTGTACGCGGTGGATGAGGTCGCTCAGAGCATGCTCCTGGAGCTGATGCGTCGTCTGCGGAATGACGGGTACAAGGTGTACCTGATTGATAATGACGAGACGATCACGAATACGGATGCGCTGCGCAGCATGGGTGTGAAGGTTCTGACGAACCCGGCGGCGGTGACTTCTGCTGAGTCGGATGCTGAGCGTGTGGCTGAGGCGGACGCCGAAGAGGCTGCGGAGGCTGCAGCGCTGGAGGCACTGAATGCGTTGGAATCCGCTCAGGCGGAGCAGCCGGAAGCTTCGGAATCCGAGTAGGTTTCTCTCCACGTACTTAGTTGTACGATTGCGTGAACTTTATATATTGAGGCCCCTTTCCCGGGCGCGTTATGAACGTGTTCTGGGGGAGGGGCCTTGCTGTGCTTACCTAGAGCTGCACCTTGCGCTGTACCTGGATTATCTGGCGTGCGGGTAGCTTAGTGTACTGAGCGTGGTCTTCGATGAGTGAGGGGACTGAAAGTACGTAGAGGTTCTTTAATAGCGCAGTTGTTAATCATTAAGTAATATTTTGAATTTTTCGATAGCTAACAGTGGCCTCATCATACACTCGTAATATGAACACTGTTCCACACTCAGAAACACCTATCACTACTCGACAATCCACTATTACTGACCCCACCGCTGACCGGGCGGTGGCGGGGGCCTCTGCCCGCGCCTCCATGGGGCGACGGGAACTCTTACAACACGTTGGTACCTTTAGCCTGGGCGCGGTGAGCTTCGGTGTGCTGGGTCTTGGCCTCACCGGTTGCACCCCGTCGAACACCCCATCGAGCAGCCCGTCCGGTAGTGCGTCGGCGAGCCCTTCTTCGACCCCTTCGGCAAGCTCGGCGGCTACCCCTTCCGCATCTGGCTCCGCAACGGGTACCCCATCCCCGACCGCCGCGGCATCTAAGACCGATTCTGCGACTGCGACCTCGTCGAACCCGGTTCCCGAAGCTCGTGCCTGGACTGGCCCGCAGACCGGCCTGCCCGGTGAGGGCAAGTATATTGCGTGGACGGTCGATGACGGCGCCGACCCGGAGGTGGTACGCGCCTACGCGGAGTTTTCTCGCCGTACCGGCACACGCCTCACCTTCTTTATCAACGGTCAGTACCCGGCGTTTAGGCAGCATCGTGACCTGTTGTTGCCGCTGGTGAAGAGCGGTCAGTTGCAGATTGCGAACCATACGTATAGTCATGCGGCGTTGACGAGCCTGACGGATGAGCAGATTGTTCAGGAGTTGACCCGTAATGATGAGGAGATTAGGCGTCTGTTTGGGGTGTCTTCGAAGCCGTATTTCCGCCCGCCGTACGGGTATTATGATGCGCGCGTGTTGGCGGCTGCGGCGTCGTGTGGTTTTACGCGCCCGGTTCTGTGGTACGGGTCGTTGGCGGATTCGTCTAATATTTCTTCGGCTGAGGTGTATGCCTATGCGGAGAAGTATGCTTTGGCTCAGCATATTGTGATTGGGCATTTGAATTATCGGGGTGTGGTGTCTGAGCTGGACCGTATTCGGGCGTTGTTGGATCGGCGCGGGTTGAAGACGGTGACGATTCGCGACTATTACGGGTAGTGCGGGGGAGACCCGGCGAGGGGTTCCGGTGGGTATACTGGGAGGCATGATGAAGCTTCCTCAGAACCCTCTCCTTCGGCAGGTGCACCGCTTCCGTGAGTCGCTGCTGCTTCTGCTGTATTACTCGCTGTCTTTTCTGGGTGTGCGGTGGATGCGCACGGGGCATCCGCGTGTGGCGGCGGTGTGGTCTGTGGGTTTGTGGCTGAACTTGGTGCTGCGCGGCATGGGCCAGATGGTGCGTATGCTGGTGCCGGTCCTGCAGGATGCGGAGGCGCGCCGGGCTCGGGGTGAGCGTGCCCGCGCCTACCGCGCAGTCGA
>OAVW01000286.1_pt1 | contig 16884 bp, 12 predicted proteins | sample 1495321 | NCBI WGS metagenome assembly OAVW01 (sample SAMEA2580108, study PRJEB22360) | human gut metagenome | biome: human gut; feature: human-associated habitat; material: faeces | place: Denmark | collected 2008/2010 | reverse complement strand
TGAGGACCCGTCCTCCCCAGCCTCGGCCCCTGCGCCAGCCTCATCCTTCAGCGCAGGGACAGCCTCGGCAACCTCAGCGGCAAGATCGTCAAAGAAACCACCGGGAGCGTAATACGCGGCGGTCTGCTCAATGACAATATCCACCTGGCGACGCGGGGCGACCTTGCCCTCTTCACGAGCCGCTTCAAGGGTCTGGATGTAGCCTTCCAGCGCCTCGGTCACGCGGTGCATACGACCAATAATGTGCTCCCAGTCCTGCTGGGTGTTGCGCTTCATCAGGTCAAAGACCGAGCGTACCTCCTGCGGGACGGAGGCAATATTGTTCATCTGCCAGCCGCCAAAACCAGCCTTGTACTGCTTGCGGTACAGGCTCAGGCGCTCCTGCAGAGCATCCAGGGTGACCAGGTCAACGTCATCAATAGGCAGGACGTTATCAACCTTCTTCAAAGTCTTCTTCGCAAGGCGCGCAAAAGCCTTCTCGCCGGCGGGCGAGTAGTCGGGGTACAGGGTCTCTACGCCTTTGCGACCAAGCTCGGTTGCATGGACGGGGTTCAGGTCGAGGACCTTTTCAAAATATTCGTTAGCAATCTGATCGACGTCGGTCAGCGAGCGCTTCAATCGGTAGATGCTGGGAAGTTCCTGGTAAGTGCTCATGTTCATATCCTAACTCAGGGGTGTGCCTTCAACCACGATTTTCGGTGATATGGGTCGCTTAAACCGGCAATATTACGTGCTGAGCGGCACCGAATGCGAGGAAAACAGCTCATCTGTGGACAACTCACCGGGGCTCAGGCGCGAAAACGCCCCGGCTTTCTCCCTCCTGAACGTACAGGAGAGGGAAGACCGGGGCGCCTTCAAGATGGGCTACAAGCTGCTAGCTGGCGACTTAGCTGGCGAAGTATTCGCCGTTGAGTTCCAGCAGACCGTTCGTGCCCTCGACCACGCCGAGGCGGTGGGCAATGAGGCGGTCCTGCAGCTCATCGCCGGAGACCAAGTCCACCAGAATGTTCGGGTACTTAGTCGAGCAGCGGATGAACTCGTCATACGCCTCATCGCTGAACGGTGCGTTCGTGATGAATGTGCCGAGCTGACCGCCGCGGGCGTGAATCGCCAGGAAGAACGCGGTAATATCCTGCGGCTGAACGCTTGCGGACAGAACACCGCCAGCTACCGGGCGCAGAGTACGTACGTAGAATGCGCGTTCTTTTTCGCCGGTGGCGGGGGTTGCCACGCCGTCCACGCCCTGAGCCTCCAGAGCCTCTACCGTGTAGCCGCGCATCAGGAACAAATCGAAACCAATGCTACGGAAACGCTCCTCAGACACCTGCGCCAGCGCCGGAGCCAACGCCTCACGGCGGAAGACCTGACGGTAACGCTTCAGTGCCTCACGCACCTGAGCGGCAGCCACCTGCAGAGCAGTGGACGGGTCAGCGGAGGCGGGAACCGGGACAGCAACAGCAGGCTGAGCAGGAGCCACAACGGGTGCAGAAACAGCGGGTGCAACCGGCTCAACAACCGAAGCCGCGGAAGTAACCGGCGCAGCCGCCGGAACCTCAGCGGGAGCCTGGGCAACAGCCGCCACCGGCGAACCAGCCGGACGCGCCAACAACGCCGGAGAAGCACCCGGCACCGGAGCCAACGGTTCACGCGAAGCGCCCTCACGAGCCGCCAGACGAGCCTGACGCTCCGCCGCGCGCGCCTCCTTAGCAGCCTGAAGAGCCTCCTCACGAGCCTGCAGCTCAGCCGCAATATCCTGAGGCAACTTGTGCTTGAGCGACTGCGGCGGCAGCGGCGCCATGCGGGCGGTCACCGCCTCCGGAGCACCCTCCGGGAAACGCTTGAGCAGTTCCTTACCCGCCTCGCTCAGCTCGTAACGCTCCGGGTTCTTGCGGGAGGTACGACCCGTACCCTCACGCAGAGCGTTCAGGTAGCGTTCGCCCTTGAGCACGTGCATCGCCACCGAATAGCGGTTACGCAGACGCGGGGTCAGCTTATAACGGTGCGGAGCGACCTCACCCTGCAGATACGGGATATCTAGAGCGAGCTTCAACTCATCGTAAATGTCGTAGTAGGAGATACGCGGGTTCTCCTCAACAATCTTCAGAATCGGGTGCAGCAGCTGATGCGGGTACGGCAGAGCATCCACCGCCGCAGGATCGAGCAGAGCCGAAGCGACCAGCTTCTGAACACTCGGCTCAACCATCTGCGCCAGAGCCGGCGCGAAAGCAGGACCCAGCGAGTAGACGGTCTCACGCTCGGAGAGGTAGTGGTGGGCAATCAGCACATCGTAGAGGTAATCCTGCGCGTCAATCTGCACAAAATAGGGGTTCGAGGATGCCTGCTGAATGCGCTCATCGCGGTCAAAGACCTGCTCCAGGCTCGGAAGGCTCAGCTCCACATCGGCGCCGTGGTCGTTGAGGGTGTCGAGCAGAAGAACGCCCATATGAGTCAGCAAAGCATCGGTTGCGGAAATATCCTCGGCGGTAATCGAGGTGCCCTCATCCTTCACCAACGCCAGCACGGAGCTCAGCTCGCTCGCCGGCACGCCGGTCTCCTCGTGGCGGGTTACCAGTTCCTTCGCCGAAGGCGACAGCGAGTACAGAGTCAGCGGAGAATCCGTGTGCTCGTGAATCGTCTTGGTGCGCAGGTAGCCCTCACGGGTCAGCAGGCTCAGCGCCTGAGCAATCACCGGCTCAACAATGCGCTGCTCCAGGTACGACAGGCCGTACCAGCCCTGCACAAAACCGCACTCGCGCAGCACCAGCTCACGAATCTTCACGGGAGCCGCCGCGGGATAGGCCGGGGTAACACTCAGGACGATGGGCAGAAGCTCACGCACCGTAATATGCGAGAGCAGAACCGGGTAGAACTGCTTCAGGTAGTAGAGGTACACGCCGCTGAGGAGGGGCAGGACCGGCAGAAGAGCCTGCGCCTGCTGTTCCTTCGGGGTACCCAAAAGTTCACGGCCAGCCTCGCTGAGGGTGTAGTGCAGGTTGCCCGGATGCAGCTGGCTGAGGGACACCTCAAGATAGTCAGCGTTGACCAGCGCCGCAATCAGCTTATTGAGTGCCTCACGGAAGAGAACATTGTCACCGACCGCAATGAAACGCTGAGTCATGTTGAAACCCAGGTCCACACCTACGGGGGTGTACATATCGGGGAAGAAAACCTTTTCGCCACGGTCCTGAGCGCGCTCAAAGTGGCGGAGCAGGGAGAAAGCCGCCGCAACGCTGAGAGCGCGTGCTTCCTCGGGTAGGGCCTCCCACGAAGTTTCCTGCTGCAGAGAGTGCAATTCGGAATGGTCGATATGGAGCATTGTTTTATTCACAAAAGCCACGCCGGGCTCCTTATCTGGTGTTATTTATCGTGCGGGCATTCTTCATAAATTGCAGTCATTCGAGAGGGAAAATATTCACACAATATTGGGCGACACCATCTTTATTTTTGGGTCGACACTTTGGTAACCCCTCATGAAGAAAAATACGTGAAGAGAAGTAGGAACGGCAGATTTCTCAGACCCTCCCGCTCACGTACCGTCTTCAATGACGAACACTTCAGAAAAGAACGCTATAAATTAGGGTGAAGCGCTGATACCGTCACGGGTATATACACTTCGTGAAATAATGCGAAGAATATATAACGCATTACCCTCTCATTGTATCGGCTGGTTCAAGAAATAACCTAGATTTCTAAAACCAGCCGATATATGAAAAATATCCTCATGGAAAAGTGAAAATACATTTAGTGAAATAACGTGGGAATGTGCAAAGAGCAGAGACGTTCAGAGTGAAACGCTCACCCCAAAATACCCCCGGCTACTCCATGCCGCGGGCAAAATACTCCTCGTCAATGCGATAACCGCACTCGCCCTCACCATCAAGCACGCCCACACGGTGACGAATCATCAGCTCCACCAGCTGATGCTGATCAACCAGAGCAATATTGCGTGCCCCCGGCAAACCCTGCAAATACTCAGGCACCGGCTGCGCAAAAGCACCGCAAGTCACCAAAACACCCTGCAAACCGCCGTGCAGAAGCACCGCACCGGCAAGCTTCTGAATCTCGTTAGGAGTGACCTTCATGGTTCCGCAATAGTGCTTCACCTGAATATAAATCGGCGCGAAATCCAGGCCGTCAGAGTAGCGGGCAATCACATCCACACCCTTATCGTCGGCACCGCCGGTCACCTCGGTACTAAAACCAAGAGCCGTAAAAATATCGGCAACAATCTGCTCAAAATATTCCGGAGTCACCGCGTGAATATGCTGAATTAAATCCTGCGTAAAGTGCTCAGCAAATTCCGCCTGAGCATGAATAACCGGTGAATCGCTGGCACGCAAAATAATATCCATAGGAGACTGACCTGCAGGCCACGACCCCGCAGAACCCGCAGAATTCAACGCATGTGCAAGATGCTCCGCACCGGTTGCCTTATGGGCGGAGGTGGTTTCCCCGGTATCGGTAGCAGGGAGGAACGGCCCCATACCGGTGACTGTATCACCATCGGAAGCACCAAAAATGAGACGATGCTCCGCCTCCGCAGCCTCCAACAGGGCGTTCGCCTGCTTCTTGAGCTTCTTCGTCGTCCTCGCCGTCAGGCTCTGAGCGCACAGAGCCTGCACCTGCTTCACCACGCGCGGCGGCACCGAACCGTGCAGATGCGGGGTGCAGGTCAGCTCGGCACCCAGAGGAGTGAGCAGGTACTTCCTCTTCTCCCACGGGGTCAGGCGAGGCATCAACTGGGCATAACGAAGTGCCACCAAGATCTTCAGGGTGGTACGTACAGCCACCGCAAAATCGGCGGATTCAAGATTGGGTAGGTTCTTCTTCGACCCCAATGCCTTAGTCTGCTGCCGCAACTGCTCACTAACATAGGCGGCGGTGCGAGGTACAGTCTTCGACAAGCGCCGTAGCGTCGGCAACAGAAGCGCGATATAGACATCCGGTGGGGGCCTATGGTTTTTATTCAGCATCTTTGCCATGGTCCCTGCCAATTTATTAACACTAATGTGACGGTATATACATCGTAGCATCAGTACGTATCATCATGACTTTATCGTTTCTAATATGACAAAACCACAAGAATCAGCGCATTAGATGTTGAATAACGCAATATAAATCTTGAATTTGAAGCAAAACAATATATTCCCGCCACACCAACCGGCGTGACGGGAATATAAGAAGCAGAGTTGTCAGCTCGCGTTACCTGGGGCGAGCGCGCCTCCACGAACCGGGGCCCGGACGCAACGAAACACCCAGGCGCTGACCGCGGTTCAAGATGCGCGAAGCAGCACCCACCAGCGAGCTCTGCTCCTGCTTTGTGGCGTTCGCCTGCATCATCGCCACCACAGCGGTTAGAGCGGCAATCTCCTCCGGGGTGGGGGAGCCCTTCACTACCTTCAGCAACGGCTCCTGCTCAGTGTCAGTATCTACCGAAGACTGAGCGGAATCCTTCGCGACGCTGGGTGCGGTAGCCGCGTGCGCAGAAGAACTGGCGGAAGAGGTAGTACGGGAAGACCCGTGCTCAAGCTGCTCTGGGCTCTCAGCAGCCTCCGAACTGTCCTTCTTCTTGCCGAACGAGAAATAACTCAGCGGATTGTAGCCAGCCAAAGGCTCGCCTCCTTAGAAAACCTAAAATCGTGCGAAGGCCCGCGCCATACACGGCGCGGGCACAGCGGAAGCCTACAGCGGGATGTTACCGTGCTTCTTTGCCGGGGTAGCCGCGCGCTTATCGTGCAGGGCACGCAGCGAAGAAATGATGCGCACGCGAGTCTCGCTCGGGGCAATAACCTCGTCAATGTAACCCAGCTCAGCAGCCTGGTACGGGTTCAGCAGCTCTTCCTCATACTTGGCAATCAGCTCAGCGCGGCGAGCCTCAACATCGCCGCCCTCAGCTGCCAGAGCCGCCAGCTCACGACGGTACAGAATATTCACCGCACCCTGAGCACCCATCACACCAATCTGGGCGGTGGGCCAGGCCAGGTTGATGTCGGCGCCCAGCTTCTTCGAACCCATCACAATGTACGCACCGCCGTATGCCTTGCGGGTAATGACGGTGACCAGCGGAACGGTCGCCTCCGCGTAAGCGTAGAGCAGCTTAGCGCCGCGGCGAATAATACCGTTGAACTCCTGATCGGTACCGGGCAGGAAGCCGGGAACATCCACAAAAGTCAGAATCGGAATGTTGAACGCATCGCAATGGCGCACGAAGCGGGCAGCCTTCTCGGACGCAGAAATGTCCAGGCAGCCGGCGAACTGCATCGGCTGGTTGGCGACGATACCGACCGTACGGCCCTCAACGCGGGCGTAACCAATCATCACGTTCGGGGCGTACAGCGCCTGCATCTCCAGGAAGTGGCCGTCATCGACCACAGACTCAATGACCGCGCGCATGTCATAGGGCTGGTTCGCCGAATCCGGAATCAGGGTGTCCAGGTCCAGATCGTCAACGGTCACCACGGGCTCCTGGTCGTGCTCCAGGGGCAGGGGCTCGGCAAGGTTGTTCGAGGGCAGGAACTCCAGCAGCTCGCGCACGAAGTCGAAGGCGTCGTCCTCATCCTCGGCCAGGTAGGTGCTGGTGCCGGTCACGGAATTGTGCTGACGCGCACCGCCGAGGGTCTCCATGTCCACATCCTCACCGGTCACGGTCTTGATGACGTCCGGGCCGGTAATGAACATGTGCGAAGTCTTATCCACCATGATGATGTAGTCAGTCAGAGCGGGGGAGTACGCGGCACCGCCAGCGCAGGGGCCCATAATGACAGAAATCTGCGGAACCACGCCGGACGCACGCACGTTCATGCGGAAAATGTCAGCAAACATCGCCAGGGAAGCCACACCCTCCTGAATGCGGGCGCCACCACCATCGTTAATGCCGATAACCGGGCAGCCGTTCTTCAGAGCGAACTTCTGCACCTTCACAATCTTCTCGCCGTTCACCTGCGAGAGGGAACCACCGTACACGGTGAAATCCTGAGAGTACACGGCAACCAGGCGACCATCCACGGTGCCGTAACCGGAGACCAAACCGTCACCCAGGGGCTTCTTCGCCTCCATGCCGAACGCGGTGGTGCGGTGGCGGGCGAGGGCATCAAACTCAACGAAAGAACCCTCGTCCAAAAGCATCTCGATGCGCTCGCGGGCGGTGTTCTTGCCGCGTGCGTGCTGCTTCTCGATAGCTGCCTCACCGCTGGGCGCAAAGCTGCGCTCTCGACGTGCATAAAAATCAGCGAGCTTACCGGCGGTGGTGCTCAAATCAAATTCCTGCTGGAGGTTCTCGGACATCATTCCTCGTTCCTGCTCCACCCGATTGTCGGGAGCCAGTGGTTGCGGTGATGGTTGTTCAGAAGGCCCCGAAGAGCGCTCTTGAACAATGTGCATATCCCTCAACTATAGTGCGAACTAGGGCACATGTGCCAGGTGAGAAGCCAGAATATCAACACTAGATACACTTTTATGCACTCAGCGCCCAAGAAGGTGCATATAGTAAACGAAAAGTACGAAAGAGTGGCTCAAAAGAGCGCAGAAAACCCCCTCTCGCGCCGGCAATCCTTGTCGACGGAAAGGGGGTTTACGTTCAAGCTTTTCCAGCGTGAAGCGGTACTTGACCTTAGATGGTGCCCAGAACCGGGTTCCATTCGGTGATGGTGTGAGACAGAACCGCGCCGCCAACGTTCATCGGGTCGTTAGCCACGATCTTTTCGGCTGCCTCAGCGGAATCAACCTTTGCGATCAGCAGAGCGCCAGCGGGGGTCTCGCCGTCCAGCAGGGGACCGGAAACGATCAGGTTGCCCGCCTCAATCTGCGAACCAAGGTACTCACGGTGAGCCGGGCGGTACTTCGCCTGCTCCTCGGGAGCTGCGTAAACGTAAGTAATTGCGTAATAAGCCATAGCGGTCTTCTTTCGAGCAGAGCGGAGGAACCTCCGCGGCCGGTCGGTGCTTGATGCACCCTCACTGTCTAATGTACCGTCTCGGGCGCCGGGTGGGCATCACCGGCGGCAAGAAATTGGTATGGTGAGAAACCAGCGCGACTCGGTAGAAACCGGCAGATTTCGGTGACGGGTCGGCATACTGCAGAGTAGTTTCGGACAGAGTAGAAAGGCGCAAGCTATGGAGAAGAACATGCACATCGAGAGCGATCATTCGGTTTTGGATGCGCCGCGCATCCGCACCATCGCAATGGAAACCGGGTACTCCAGCGTAAACCTTTACGATGAAGTCGACTCCACTACCACCCGCGCCCGTGAACTACTCATGGACGGCACCGACCCCGAACGCGAACAGCTCGGCGAGCTCTCCGTCTACGCCAGCCTCTACCAAAGCGCCGGGCGCGGCCGCCTCGCCCGCGCCTGGACTGCCCCTCCCGGGGCCTGCCTCGCCGCGAGTATCGTGGTGCGCCTGCACGCCTCCGCAGACCCGCTCGCCCGAGAGCTACCCGAAGACAGCTACCACTGGCTGACCCTCATCGCCGGGCTCAGCGTGGTCGATATTTGGCGCGGCTACGGCGTGGATGCCGCCCTCAAATGGCCCAATGACGTCATCGCGCAGGGCGCTAAGGGGTGCGGAATTCTCGCCCAGCTCGTTCCCGAAAGCGGCTCCACCGAGGGGCAGCGCAGCATCATTGTGGGCATCGGCCAGAACACGAACATGTCCGCCGAGCAGCTACCTGTACCCACCGCCACGAGCCTGAGCCTGTGCACAGGTGCCGCGGTTGACTCCTCCGAGGTACTCACCCGACTGCTGAGCATCTTCGCCCGCCGCTACCGCGCCTTCGTGCGCGCCGGCGGCGACCCGGAACGCCCCGACCCGCTCACCCCTGATAGCCTCAGCCTGCTTGACCAGGCGCGCGCCGCCACCGCCACTCTCGGCGCCAGCGTGCGCATGAGTCTGCCCGACGGAAGCACCGTAGAAGGCGTTGCCGAAGACCTCGACGCGCAGGGGCGAATCCTTATCCGCCGCGAGGGCGGAACTCTAGAGCCCTACGCGGTGGGCGATATTGAGCACCTTCGCCCCGCCAACGGTAGCTACGGAGATTTTCAGCAGGCACACTAGAAGCAGCCCCTAAAATTTCAGCCCGGCACGGCAACACCCCTCAACCCACACCACCTCAACCGGCGCCTCCAGCCGGAATACAACAACCAGCACAGCTAAGGACCACCATGCGTTTGCGCGGAAAACTCAACCCCGGTGAGCATGTCATCATTGCGACCCGACAGCACTACGGTGCCCTGCTGCCCACGCTTGCCTACCTGCTGGTTGCAATCGCCGCGTCAACCTTCGCCTCCACGGCACGGTCCTCACCGATTCTGTGGACTCTCGGCACGATCTGTGCGGTAGGTACTCTGCTCGGTGCCGTGCGCACCGCCTGGCGTTGGGCAACCACCTACTACCTGCTGACCACCCACCGGCTCGTGGTGCGCCGCGGCATCATGACCCGCAGCGGAGATGAGTCGCTCTACCTGGACTCCATGGGGGAGCGCTGGGCAAAACAACCCGGTCCGGGAGCCTGGCTGGGGTACGGGTCGGTGTACGTGGTGTGCCGCGGGGTGCACCACCGCCTGACCTACGTGCCCGATCCCAAGCGCTTTGAAAAAGAAATTAAAGCCGCCCGACGCGACTACTACGCCCTGCGCGCTCGCTATATTTAGGGCTTCATCGCCTCTGCAACCGAGTTGGGGAGGGAACCGTCGGAGTGGCTCAGAGCCTAAACTCGCCGCTAAATCTGCCGAAAAAATGCGGACTAGAGTATTCTTAAATGTGAATTACTCCACTAAACTATCCGGGGGTGCGGGCGCTTTTGTGACCCAAACACCACGGCGGAGGGGTATATTAACAAGGCACTACACGGTGAGCATCATCGCAGTGAGGCAATGCGAAACCCGCAGAGCACAACGGTGTACCACGTAACCTAGCGCCACCACGGTATAAACCAGACAGTATTTTCCGGCAGGGATGAAAGGAACGGCAGCGGCAATGAGCACGGCAGACCGCCATGAACCTGCGCACTCTCCGCAGGACACCGGCGCCACCATGGGCCCCGAAACCCAAATGCTCAACCTCAAAATCCTGCAGAATCTCGCGCAGAACAATATCTACCGCGATGAGGATTCCAAGGCAGGAATTCGCGCCCTCGAAAAGTCGCTCCTGGGACAGGGTCGCCGCTACACCCCCGTAGAAGCCGCAGAATGCGCCGGACTTCCCTTCGAAACCGCCCAGCGCATCTGGCACAACATGGGCTTCCCGACGATTCCCAACCACTCGCCCTACTTCACTGAAACAGACGTGCAGATGCTCGCCGACCTACAGAAGTTGGACGCAGAAGGCGACATCCGCATGGAATATGTGGCATCCCTCGTGCGCGCCGAAGGTCAACTGACCGACCGCACCGTCGCCTGGCAGATTGAGGCGCTCGTGCACAACATCATGGTCACCGAAAACCTCAGCGATAATGATGCCCGCCGCAAGCTTCTTAAAGACTTCCCACGCTACCTTGAGGTTCTCGAGCGTCTGGCGCTGTACGCATACCGCCGTCAGATGTACGCCGGAATCCTGCGCCTGGGATTGCGCGAAAACAACGTGACCACCTCCGGCCTCTCCCGCCTGCCCCTGGTGCGCGGCGTGGGATTCGTGGACCTGGTCTCCTACACCTCCCTGGTGCGTAACCTGGATGCAGCGGCACTTTCTCAGCTCATCAACCACTTTGAGCAGAGCTGCCTGGACGTTATCGCACCCCTGGGCGGCCGCATTATTAAGACCCTCGGTGACGAAGTTTTCTTCCTCACCGAAACTCCGGACGCTATCGCAGAGATTAGCCTGCGTCTGTCCGAAAAGATTGGTGCCGACCCGCAGCTGCCGGACTCCCGCGTCGCCTTCATCTGGGGCGAGGTCCTGGCTAACCGCGGTGATGTGTACGGCTCCAGCGTGAACCTGGCTGCTCGCCTGGTTTCCCTGGCTGAACCGGGTACCGTGCTGACCGATAATGAGACAGCAAACACGCTCCGACAGGTGGGAAATCGCTACAATCTCACCTCTCAGGGAACGCGAAATGTTAGAAGCTTTGGTAACGTAGACCCCGTGGCGGTGACTCGTCGCGTGAACTACACAATGGAGATAGACCTCTCATGACTGAACTGAAACTACGTACCGGTGGTGCAACGCACCGCGGCGCACATCGAGAAAATAACGAAGATTCGATGGTCGTCGCCGGTTCCCTTTGCGTGGTCGCGGACGGTATGGGAGGCCACGAGGCGGGCGAGGTCGCTTCGCGCCTGTGCGTGCGTCAGCTCGCCTACTCGCCCTTCTTCACCATGCCCGGTGGCCGTAGCGAAGAGGAACAGCAGGCCTACGTTGAGCGCCTGGCCGCTATTGACGAGGAAGACCCCACCAAGCGCCGCCGCCGCGCGAACACCCTGCTCAACAACGAAATTGTGGGCACCCTCAACCGTCTGCACGACATCATCGGCGAAACCAACGAGGAGATTAAGCAGGCGCTTTCCCGCTCCGGCGGTACGACTGTGACGGGTGCCTGGTTGACTCGCATTGGCGACCGTAACCTGTGGGTTATCTTCAACGTGGGTGACTCCCGCACCTACCGCCTGCTGCGTGAGGACGAAGGTATTCACCACTCCGCCATGGAGAAGCTGCCCGGTTCCGAGGGCTCCGCCTCGCTGGAGCAGGTCACTAGCGACCACTCCGAGGTGCAGTACCTGGTCGATGAAGGTCAGATTACCGCCCTGGAGGCGCTGACCCACCCGCGCCGCAACGTGATTACCCGTGCGTTGGGTACCGGCAACTACTGGGAGCCGGACTTCTGGGTTCTGCCCGCTCGTCCGGGTGACCGCCTGATGCTCTGCTCCGATGGTCTTTCCGGTGAGCTTTCGCACGAGTACATGGCGCGTGTGCTCACTTCGATTCGCCACCCGCAGGATGCCGCTGACGTTCTTCAGCATGAGGCGCTACGCTCGGGCGGCCGTGACAACATTACCGTGATTGTTGCCGACACTGTCGAAGCCTAAACGTCATACTCTGTGATTCACCCCCGCTCTCTTCGGGTACTCGTGCGAGTGCCTGCAGGAGGCGGGGTGAATTGCGTCCGCTTTCAGCACGGTTGAGTGCGGGCGCGAACGACCCTGGCTAGACGTGAGGCGAACATGCTCGCACGGAACCGGGCAATATGACGAGCGATAGGGGAGAGGCGGAGCAAAAACGCTAGACTGGACGGGTGACTGAGAACAACACCACCCAGCAGACTGCCCCCGCCGAGAACACCGCAGAGATTACCGAGGCCCTGCGTGCTGAGTACGCGGAACTGACCGATAAGATTCGTGCCGCCCGCCGCGCCTACTACAACGAGGACGCACCCTTCCTCTCTGACGCCGAGTACGATAAGCTCTACCGCCGCCTCGAAATCATTGAGGCGGAGCACCCGCTCATCATCGCCAACGACTCGCCCACCCAGGAAGTCGGCGGCGAGGCCATCGAGGCCTTCGCACCCGTCACCCACCTGCAGCGCATGTACTCCCTCGAGGACGTCTTCTCCTTCGAAGAGCTGCGCGCCTGGCTGACCAAGACCGAAGAGAGCACCCGGAACCTCACCGGTAGCGCACCGCAGTGGCTGACCGAGCTGAAGATCGACGGCCTGGCTGTGAACCTGCTCTACCGCAACGGCACCCTCGTACGCGCGGCAACCCGCGGCGACGGCACCACCGGCGAAGACGTCACCCACAACGTGCGCACCATTGCGAGCATCCCGCAGCAGCTGACCGGCGAGAACCACCCCGAAGAGATTGAAATCCGCGGTGAAGTGTTCATCTCCTCCGCCGATTTTGAGAAGCTCAACGAGTCTATGATTGCCGCTGGCAAGAACCCCTTCGCGAACCCGCGTAACGCCGCGGCAGGCTCGCTGCGCCAGAAGGACGCGGCGGTGACCGCATCGCGCCCGCTGAGCATGTACGTGCACGGCATCGGTTCGCGCACCGGCCTGGACATTGCCACTCAGTACGAGACCTACGATCTGCTCGCTTCCTGGGGCCTGCCTGTGAGCCACTACAGTGAAATCGCCGCTAACACCGAGGCGGTGTTCGACTTCATTAATAAGTACGGCGAGCAGCGCCACTCCCTGGTGCACGAAATCGACGGCATTGTCATTAAGGTCAACGACTTCGCGACCCAGGCTCAGCTGGGCTACACCTCCCGCGTGCCGCGCTGGGCAGTGGCGTACAAGTACCCGCCCGAGGAGGTGCACACCAAGCTACTGGACATTCGCGTGGATGTGGGACGTACCGGCCGCGTGACCCCCTACGGCGTTATGGAGCCCGTATTCGTCTCCGGCTCGACTGTCGAACGCGCGACCCTGCACAACCAGGACGTGGTCAAGGCTAAGGGCGTGCTCATCGGCGACACCGTGGTGCTGCGCAAGGCAGGCGACGTGATTCCCGAGATTGTCGCCCCCGTGGTTGCCCTACGTGACGGCACCGAACGAGAGTTCGTCATGCCCAGCGAATGCCCCTCCTGCGGCTCGCCCCTTGCCCCCGGCAAGGAAGGCGACGTGGACCTGCGCTGCACGAACCCGCGCTCCTGCCCGGCGCAGCTGACCGAGCGCGTGTACTATGCGGCAAGCCGCGGTGCCTTCGACATTGAGGCGCTCGGCTTCGAAGCAGCAAAAGCACTCACCAGCCCCGCAACCCCGGGTACCCCTCCGCTAACGACCGAGGCGCACCTGTTCAGCCTCAACATTGAGGACCTGCGCGAGGTCACCATCGAACGTGAGAAGAAGGTCAAGGGCGTGGGCACCGGAAAGATGGAGCGCGTGCCCTACTTCTACACCAAGCCGACCAAGGCACGCCCCGAGCCGAAGCCCACGAAGAATACGCTGAACCTCTTCGCCGAGCTGGAGAAGGCAAAGCAGCAGCCGCTGTGGCGCGTGCTGGTTGCCCTCTCGATTCGCCACGTGGGCCCGACCGCTGCCCGCGCGCTCGCCGCGGAGTTCGGTTCGATGCAGGCGATCCGCGAGGCTGACCGTGAACGCCTTGCCGCTGTGGACGGTGTGGGCACCACGATTGCCGACTCGATTATTGAGTGGTTCGCTGAGGACTGGCACGCTGAGGTGGTGGACTCCTGGGCTGCCGCCGGTGTGCGCATGGAAGATACTCGTGACGAGTCCGTGGAACGCACCCTGGAGGGCCTGACCGTGGTCGTGACCGGCACCCTGAACGGCTACACCCGTGACGGCGCGAAGGAAGCCATTATTTCTCGCGGCGGTAAGGCATCCGGTTCGGTGTCTAAGAAGACCCACTTTGTGGTTGCTGGCACGAACGCCGGCTCGAAGCTGGATAAGGCTCAGCAGCTGGGTCTGAAGGTGCTGGATGAGGAAGGCTTCACCGCCCTGCTCGAGGGTGGTCCGGAGGCTGTTGAGGCTACCGCCGAGTAGACCCGGTAGTGGGGGCACCTGAATCTGACCCCTGCAATATATAGAGCATTCAGGCTCTGGAGTGCGTGCTTCAGGGTCTGAATGCCAATTTCTGGCATTTATAATTACCACAGCTTTTAAGGCGGAAGCGCCTTAAAACACTCCCAAAGCGAAGAAATATTTAAAAAATATTTACACGCTGTTCAAAACCCTTAAAGGTGGCGCCCATCAACCCCGAATCGGAAAACTCGGCGGGGGAGCGCATCCGAGTTAAACCCCTAGAAAACCCCGAAATTCCGGGGTGAAACCCTTAAGGCGCGCGGGGCTCAAGGTCTTAAATAATGTTTCCTGCACTTTTAACCTGGAAGAACCCTGGGAGAACCCGGGACGTTCGCTGTGAACTTGAAATCAGGTTGGAATCATAAAAAACCTCGGCTATCTTTGAGACCAGATAGATTCTCGCAAGAGAATCACCTGTGTGGTTTCAAGCTTGGAATGCTTGAAACGATGCCCGGTTCTACCGCACGTCCCCATCGAGGAAGTGCCACCCGGATTCCGCACACAAGTGCAGAATCGCTCACGGTGACATGAAATCGGTGGAGAGCCGCTCACATGGTAGAGCCAGAACATGAGTAACCTACTTCGTTATCAAAGGGTGAGCGGCGGCGCGCTAGAGTTCCGGGGACGGAACGAGCGGGGACGGCCCCAAGGAGCATTATGAAGAACACTTCCATTCGTCGTACCGCAGCAGCTCTCGCCATCGGTGGCGCTGTAGCAGCTACCATGTCGATGCCCGCTGCAAACGCAGTAGACGGTGCTACCTGGGACGCACTGGCACAGTGCGAGTCCGGTGGCAACTGGTCCATCAACACCGGTAACGGCTTCTACGGCGGTCTGCAGTTCACCCAGCAGTCCTGGAACGGCGTCGGCATGTCCGGCTCCCCCGCGACCGCTACCCGTGCACAGCAGATCGAGGCTGGCGAGCGTCTGCTCGCTATCCAGGGCTGGGGCGCATGGCCCGCATGCTCCGCTAAGCTTGGCCTCTACGGCAAGACCGGCGCAGCTCCCACCTACACCGAGCCCACCACCACCGTGGCTGCACAGTCGCAGACCCAGCAGACCTACACCGCACCCGCGGCACAGGCTGCACCCGCAGCCCCTGCAGCTCAGGCTGCACCCGCAGCAGTTGAGGCTCCCGCAGCTCCCGCAGCAGCACCGGCAGTTGAGGCTCCCGTAGCAGCAGCTCCCGTTGCAGCTCCCAAGGCTGCAGCAGGCACCTACACCGTGGTTCCCGGTGACTCCCTCTCGCTGATCGCTGCAAAGCTCGGCGTTGCAGGCGGCTACCAGGCAATCGCAGCTGCGAACACCGACATCATCTACAACGTTGACCTGATCTTCCCCGGCCAGGTTCTGACCATCCCCGCCTAAGGATTAACCCCCAAGCGTAACGTGGACACGTTGTAGCCCAACGCCCCGCACCTCACACGAGGAGCGGGGCGTTGAGCATTTAACCCGAAAACAGGGGAGGAGAACACCGCCTGAACACGCAAACCAGCAGGTAAACCCTCCAACCCCCAATGAGACGGAAAACGCAACCTCCACTACACTAGAGAAGAGACAAGAAAACAAACTACGGGAGAACCATGTCTGCCATCACCTTTGAACAGGTAAAGCACCTGGCATCGCTGGCACTCATTGAGATGACCGATGAAGAACTCACCGCGATGGCGTCTGAGCTGGACGTCATCGTCGCATCCGTTGAGACCATGTCGCAGAAAGCAACTGCCGACATCCCCGCGACCAGCCACCCCATCCCCCTCGAGAACGTCTTCCGCGAAGACGTACCCGTCACCACCCTCACCCAGGAAGAGGCGCTCTCCGGCGCCCCCGACGCACAGGACGGCAAGTTCCGCGTGCCGGCAATCCTCGACGAAGACTAAGAGGAGAACAACCAAGTGAACGAACTGATCCAGCTCACCGCCGCAGAAGCAGCAGAAAAGCTCGCATCCGGCGAAATCACCTCCGTCGAGCTCACCCAGGCACACCTGGACCGCATCGCAGCCACCGACGGCGCACCCCTGAGCGACAACCGAGCAGACGGCAAGAACGGCCTCAACGCCTTCCTGCACATCAACGCCGAAGAAGCACTCGCCACCGCAGCAGCAGTGGACGCAGACCGCGCAGCAGGCAAGGAACTGCCCCCGCTCGCAGGCGTACCCATCGCCGTCAAGGACCTCATCGTCACCAAGGGCCAGCCCACCACCGCAGCATCGCGCATGCTCGAAGGCTGGATGAGCCCCTACGACGGCACCGTCACCCGCAAGGTCCGCGAAGCACGCATGCCCATCCTCGGCAAGACCAACCTCGACGAATTCGCAATGGGCTCCTCCAACGAGCACTCCGCATTCGGCGTAGTCCGCAACCCCTGGGCACTCGACCGCGCACCCGGCGGCTCCGGCGGCGGGGTTGCCGGGC
>OAVW01000285.1_pt1 | contig 16931 bp, 14 predicted proteins | sample 1495321 | NCBI WGS metagenome assembly OAVW01 (sample SAMEA2580108, study PRJEB22360) | human gut metagenome | biome: human gut; feature: human-associated habitat; material: faeces | place: Denmark | collected 2008/2010 | reverse complement strand
TCAAACGGACTAAAAGAAACGCCGAAACGGCCCACAAAAATTTGACAAAACACACACGGTATCGGGGGAATCGTTCCTGATCGGGCTTTCGCCCCACATGCGCGGCTTGCGCGCGATGATCGCGAGCAGGCTCGCCGGGTCCATCTGGGTCCTCGCCGATCCCCCCCGCACGCGTTCCAACGTGACGATATGCCCTCCATCGGGATCGCGAAGCTCGATCTCGAAGACGCGCACCCCGGCCTGCAAACGCATCGAACGCCATCTCGGGCCGGTCGGATACCGGTTCGCGTCGATGACGACGGAGCCGGTCTTGTCGGCCTTCACGCCCCTCCAGCCACACGGGTCGAACCCGACGCCGGGCAAGGGCGGCATGTGGTCCTTCTCCGCTTCGAACAGTTCCCGCACTGGAACGCCATACCGGCAGTGGTCCGACCCGGCGATGCGTTCGCACGCGTCCAGCCACACGCGGGCCGACGCCCGGAAGCTCTCGGCCGACGGCATCGGCACCATCAGATTGCGCCCCGCGAAGCCGACCGCGTTCTCCACACCGCCCTTCTCCCAGCCGCTCCCGGGATTGCAGAACCTGACCTCGACGCGGTAGCGCTCAACAAACCGTTGGAACACGTCGACGATGGTGATTCTGTCCCACGCGACCCGGTGCGCGGCGCCGGCGGCGTTGTCGAACACCATCACCCGCGGGGCCAGCCCACATGGGAGAACACCGTCTCCAACCCCTCGCACACGCATTCGGCGTTCTCCCCGGGCAGCGCGACCACATAGCGCATGTTCGAATACGGGAACGTGACGACCAGGCAGTGCACGCCCGTCCGCTCGCCCCCGATCACGGCCAGGACCCGGCCGAAATCGACCTGCATGACGCCGGGCTCCCACTCCAGTCCCATGAATCCGTCGCCCGGCTCCCTCCAATCACGATTGCGCTGCCGCACGTAGCGCTGCACGAGCTGGTAGGAACCGTCATAGCCGCGCTCGTCCCGCAGCCGGTGCCATATGCGCATCGCGCTGTGGCGCTGCTTACGCGGCATCATGCGGTCGGCCTGAAGCCACTTGTCGATCACGGGCTTGAACGGATCCAGCTTCGACCTCGCCGCCGTCCGTTCCGGCGGCTCGGGCGAGCAATCCTCCAATTCGGCGTACTTCCTGACCGTCTGCCTTGACACACCGACCTCCCTGGCTATCCGACGCCAGGAGAGACCCTGCGCGTCGAGAATCCTGATATGTTGTTGCACGGGCGTCGACACCGTCATGTTCCTTTCCTTCCCCGGGAAAACACCACCAACCCCGGGAATCTAATCGGGACGAAACGGGCCAACGCCTTTTTGCGCCAAGGGCGATAAAACGGTCAACATTTTGCCGGTAACCCGGCCCACACCATCGCGGTAACTCGGCTCACCTCACATTGAACACAAACAGCGCGTCCTCGCCGTACGTCGGTTTCCCGCCGCGCCCCGCCCCCGGTTCTTCCCTGACCTTGACCGCCTGCGAGAGCAGACGCCGAGCGGTGGACCGGCCCATGCCCACGGCCACGAGCCGGTCCAGGACCTCGCCCTTCTGTCTCTTCGTTCCCTTGGCGTACTCCGCCTTGAACCTGTTCGTCAACCGCTTTCTCGTGGCCATGTCCAGTCTGCCTTCCATAAGGCAAGCATCCCCGCAAACCGACCTGGCCATGCGGGATTATGCGCTCACCATTCATGACAAACAAACCAAGATTTCGCGCTCAAACATTACGACAAACGTCGATTCGTGAGAGAACAGTAAGTTCTCCAGGTAAAATAGTAATTAGCGGGATCAGCCCGTCCACAAGACGATAACGAGGCAGGACAATGAAGCTAGAAATTCAATCACTAGGCAAAATCAGTAATGCTTCTATTCGTCTTGATGGCATTACCGCCATCGTCGGTAACAATGACGCAGGAAAAAGCACAGTAGGGAAAGCGCTATTCACCGCCATAGACGCATTCCATGATTTTGATGAGGAAACTGAAAAAGAACTACAACAATCGCTATTCCTTTCCGTCCTCTCGTTCTTGATGAGTAACATTGATGCATTAGCTACGCAAGAAAACGGCAGTTTACGGCCTTTCACCGATACTCTATCCAAGCGACTCCTCGGATTGCGAGGCTCTCCTTCCGAAGAAGATATTCGTTCCGCTTTGCTTCATACACGTATCATGACATCACCTCCACGATATGGATCTTCAATCTGGGCGCAGTATGAAAAGGCAGTGAAGGAAGGCCCTCTCAGCACAGAATTTATCCATAATCTGCAACAACTTCTGTCCATTCCCGATACCTCATTTGCAGCTAAGTATGCAGGAAATACTCTGAAAACTATGTTCGGAGGTCAGATTAGTAACCGAATTGAGTCCGTTCCAGCCGACGGATTCCTGCGCTTGGAAAACGGCAAAATTCTTTCAGAAATGGAATTTGCCAATGATCAAGTATCACAGGCTTCGTTCATGATGCCGAATTCCACACGTGTAGTCATGCTTGACGATCCCAAAGCCGTTGATGATACCTTCGACAACACGGATAATATATCGCGTCGATTCAATGGGATATGGGAAAGTCCATACGAACGCGAGGCGAGAGCACTGCGACGTCTGCTCGGCAGACGCGGCCCTAATGGAAGCGAATCATCGATCGCTAATCAGATTCTTGCACAACAAGATTTGTCGGAACTTACCGCCCATCTTGCCAATGCATTCCCTTTCAAGATAAGTCCCAGTTCAGATGGACGTATGCTCATATCCGGCAGTAAATCCAACTTATCTGAACCTATACTTGCCTCCAATGCCTCCGCTGGAGGCAAAGCAACCATGCTACTTCGCTATCTGTTCGAAGAACATATGCTTCGTTCAGGGGACTTTCTTATCCTCGATGAGCCTGAAATTCATCTGCACCCTCAACTGCAAATTGCATATGCACGTTATATCGTTGGAGCTGCACAAAAAATAGGAGTACGCGTACTACTCACCACACATAGCCCTTACTTCCTGCAAGCGCTCACCACCTATTCGCAACTCTTCGGATTCAAGCAGCAACTCTCCGTGTACAGCGCGCAGTCTCAAACCAATCAATCCATTACATTCGTAGAAGAAGACAACAAGGGTATCGCTCGTATCTTTGAAAACATGGCACAGCCATTCCTGACCTTGGAGCGTGATATCGCCAATGACCTAACGGGGGACAATCATGCTGAACTTTAAAGATTGCCTCAGTTGGATCTACATGCACACAGAGCTAGCGACTATTGATCAATTGTCATTTGATGAAAACGCCTGTCGCTCGGTCTCTGAAAGCAAACAACAACAATACAACTTCGACAAGTATGCAGAACTATTCCAGACACGGCACCCAGACATGATTCGGCCGGCTTCGTGCGATGGACTCAATGCAATCAAGCATTGTGAGCGTTTATTCTTTGTGGAGTATAAAAACGGCAATGTCGTAGCTAAAAACGGGCAGACCAACGAGATAACACTCAAGTCAAAACCGGCCACGAATATTGAGAAAAGCTCTACGACTCAGTACTCATGTTGGAATATGAGGGACTTATTAATCTCGCCGTGAGCCGCAATCAATGTATTGCTCTTGTTGTTGTTCGCAATGATGCTGTCCCACGAAGCGAAGCAGAAGCAGATTCCTTGCAACCCACCGCAAACCCTGTATTTCCGCAGCTCATGAGAACTGCCGACGAATTCAATATACGAAGCGCTGCCGGATTGGCAGAAAAACTATACCTTGCTGTCAAGGTCGTCATTGTCGATATATTTGAACGAGACTATCTTCCGCATCTGGAAGTATGAAGTATAGATACCCGTATCACAAATAAACACTCATACCGTATAAGCATACTGACGCGTAATTTGAGGCCGTACCGGGGCTTCCTCAACGCGGTAGTGCTTACGCATGCTGGTCAGGATGGTGCGCAGCGCCTTGTTCGTCTGCTCTGCTGCGGTACGGAACTTTGCGTATTCCTTGCCGTGCGGATCTTCAATATCCTCAGGCTCAGGGAGCATAGGCCGAATAATGGACGCGGAGTTGATCACTGACTGCAAGCGTTCCTGAATGGTCAAGCCCTTGACCAGTCCATTGCGCGCGCAGTACTCACACATGTTCGCAAAGTCGCCCAGCAGGAACGTGTATTTCACAGCAGCGGGAGCCAACGTGACAATGTCTTTACGCTGATCCTTTTCAAAGCACAGGATCAGATCAGCGGACTTTGCCATCGGCTGCGTCAGGCGCCGAGAACGGAACCCACTCGGTTCGATCCCTACGCTTTCCATAAGCAGGGCGCTGTTGGGATCAATCTGATGCATGGGCAAACCATGCGTACCCGCACTGGAAACCTGCACCGTGGTGCCGGAAAGATAACGGGTGAGTAGCAGCTCGCCCATGGGAGAACGACAAATATTGCCGGTGCAGACGAACATAATGTGCATGGGCTCAGTCCTTCTTCATACTTACAACGCTACCTTGCGGGCCTGCGTACAAACTACTAGCGCACCATTCTAGTCCGATACGTCGGACTGTGACCAATCCGCGTCCGCCCACCATCACTTCATCTTCACAGAATGCTAATGGGAAATTCGTTTTTTTGAGCGATTTTGCTATAGGGGGGGGGGCGGACTCATGGTAGGGTGTGCAACAGAGATGAAATTAACATGATTTCCTTGCAGCTTTAGGAAATACCTTAAGGGGAAGAAGTTCACGTACCATGTCGAGAGTCAGCACCACGGCATCAGCAACGGCTCAACATATGAACAACACCACAGCAGAGACTGAGACACTGCACCGAGTGCAAATCAGCCGTGCTCAGGCAGCACATACGGATTCTCACATTGCGGACGCAACTCCTGATACGGCTGCACCAACATTTTTTGACGGCACTTACTTCTCATCTTCTCCGGATGGCACCGTTACTCATAACGATGCTGGCGATAGGCCTCATCTCACCGAATATTCAGTGCCCAAATGGCGTTATCTGTACAATACGACCATGGTGATTCTGGATCTGCTGATGACCATCATCGCCACCTGCATCGTATTCGCGTGCAATCCAGGAGCATATGCCAATGTGCAGAACATGGGACCATCCGATTATGGTGTATTCAGTTTCCTGAGCTTGGCCTGCATCTTCTGGCTCATCAGCCTCTATGCAGCTCGAAGCTACGAACGCCACACTATGGGCGAGGGATACGGACTATATGCCAAGCTGCTTAATGCGGCCTTTATCGACTTCATTATGCTCTGTACATTGGGCTACTTGTTCCATCTGAATGTGCCGCGTTCCCTGAATGTATTTATTCCTATCCTTTCTCTCATCCTCGTTATCGTTGAACGGTGGCTGATGCGTCGTGCGCTTCACCGCAATCGAGCAAAAGGTGAGTTCAACTACCCCACTATTATCATTGGCTCTCCGGAGGGCATCAGTAAAACGCTGAAGCAGCTCAAGGCATGCCTCAGCCTGGGGTATGCACCCATCGCGGTCTGCCCTGTTGCCTCTGTGTGTGATTCGGATGACCCGAATGCTGCTCAACATCTTGTATCGGTTCCGTTTATTCCTGCCAATGATGAAGAAGCGCGGCTCAAGGTTATGGCGTTGAACTCCCATTTGCCTCAGACCGCCAAGCGGATGAAGGTTCGCACTATTCTGATCGCTGATGTGCTGACGCGTGATTCTGAAACCATGCGTACTCTTTCGCTCGCTGTTGAATCTATGGGCATCGAGCTGGCTCTTACTGCATCCGTTGCAGATCTGAGCGGCGCAAACCTGCAGCTACACAATGACCCCTCTATGCCGATTTTGACAGCCCGACTTGCACAGTATTCTCTGCCGACTCGCATCTTTAAGCGTGTGTGCGATATCGTTCTTTCCCTGGTGGCAATCATTCTGAGTTCGCCCATCATGCTATGGGCTGCATATAAGGTTAAGCGAGAAGACGGTGGCCCCGTGTTCTACTCACAGACTCGTATCGGCATCTACGGCAAGCCTTTCACTATGTACAAATTCCGTTCCATGCGGCTGAACGCCGATAAGATGGATGCCGAAGTGGCTGCCGCAGCTGGCGTGGAACTGGGAACAACATTCAAGGTCAAGGACGATCCTCGTGTTACTAAAATTGGTAAGTTCATCCGCAAGACTTCCATTGACGAGGTTCCTCAGTTCTTCAATGTGCTGAAGGGCGATATGTCTATGGTGGGTCCGCGTCCGCAACGTCAATATGAGGTTGACCAGTACTCGCCATTGTATTCCACTCGCCTACTGGTCAAGCCGGGTATCACCGGCCCTTGGCAGATTTCCGGGCGTAATGATTTGTCTCAGGAACAGTCTGAATATGCAGATGTGTCATATATTCAGAATTGGTCTATCACGGGGGATATTGCGATTCTGCTGAAGACAGTGGGCGCGGTATTTAATGGGACTGGTATGTAGTTTTCGCAATGCGAAGAAGGGCGTCAGTTTTGACGCCCTTCTTTTGTCTCTCCCTCAGAGCCTGTGGCTGACAGTCCTCGTCAGAGGGAACTTTTACTGCTTGTTGATGGAGCAGGCAGCAGTGTCGGTGGTAACACCGGAATCAATCCAGCCCATTGGGGTTTGGTCGATAGTGAGGTCGGAGACAGCCTTGGTGGACGTGGTCACGTCGAAGGAATAGGTGACGGACTCTCCAGGAGCTATCGTGGCATTGCTCGCATACACGATTCTACCATTCATTGTTTCTTGACGGCTCTCCGTCACTGAACCACCACTGGTCTTAAGATTTGAGATGGAGCCGCCGGCAGGCGCATAAATCAGAGTTTTTTCCACACCTTGTCCGCCGGGGCCAAGGATATAGCTCGTTAGAGCACCAATCTGGCTGTTCTCAAGTGTATTTGTCATCTTATATTCCACATGATAGGTCTGAGAACCATCATTACCACAGGTGGAACGAGTTACCTTCGAAGTACGATGAATATACCATCCCATCTTTGACGGATTCTGCTCAGTCACATACACTCCCACCTGCGGATGCTCTTCACTGCTCGGAGTCTGTGCAGTAAAGCCTGCATCACTAATGGTCTTTTCAGCAGTTTCGTCGAATGCGTACATGGAGAAGTGACGGCCTTCGGCCATGCTGCCCATGAGCTGGGCGACCTTGGTGAGTTTAGTCAAATCAACATTGCTGAACATACTACCGACTGTTTGTTCTGCGACTTGAGCAAATAGGGCGTCCTGCATGGAGACTGGGTAATCGACATACACCTTGTTCAACAAAAACTCGGCAGTGTTATCTCCCGTAAGCACCGTTCCATCAGGAATAGTGACATTACCACTGATTTTCGTAAGTTCCTGCAAAAATACAGGATCAACCATGAGCACGCCGTCCAGCTGAGTATTGCTCCCCCACGGCGTGCGCTGCCAAATCGCGCGCATACCTTCGGCACTGCGTGAAGTATCAGGGTATACGGCCAAATCTCGCACATCGAATGACATGTTCAATGGTCCCCACTGCTGGAAGATGCGCTGCTCGTCTTCCGTAGGATCACCAGCACCATATGGGATATATTCACCATTCGAACGGAAATCACCGATACTGATCTTGCCGTTGTCGGTAGTTACCACACCCACAGAACCAATCAGGCCACCGGACGAGCGCTCCTCCGAAGTGGTCATAGCCATCAACGCATACGTGCGCGGCTGATCGGAGCCAAGGAAGTCCGGTAGAATCTGGAACGTGCCGGACAGCTGATTGACTTTGTCCGCCATCTTGGTCAGCTGCGTATTGCCGGTAGCATAGGCGTTCTTCACCATGCCGATATGGGCCTTCGGCAGCTGCTGATACTTCTGCACCTGCTGCTGCAGTGACTGGTTCGCGGTGGCAATATTCTTCTGGGCTTCCAGAATCGGCTGCAGATTCAGCTGACCGTCGCCTGAGCTGAGCTGTGCGCTCTTCAGCGTGGAAAGCACGTTCATAAACTGCGGCACCGAATCACTGACCAGCGAATCCACCACCGAAGTCATACCCTGCACAGTGGTGATGTCGTCGCCGTACACCGGCGCCTTCGAAGCGATGTTCCACAGCGTGCCGTGCGCAATCTCGTTCGCAGCCGCGGTCTCGGTCTTTGCCTGGCTGATCTGCTGCCTCACCGTATCGAGGTTGTCGAGGTTACCGAGGTCGGTCACACCGTCCAGCAGCTGCATCGCCTGTTCCTCATGCACCTTTACCTGCTTGGCTTCGGAATACAGCTTCAAACCGAAGAATCCGCTCACGCCTAGCAGCACCACAAGTAGCGCCAGAATCAACACCACCCACGGCCAGATGCGGTGCCTTCTGCGTGGAATACTTGTTGCGTGACTTGCCCTATGAACGCTCATACTAACTCCCAAACTGATTTTATTGACTTGTAACCTCTTGCAATAACCAACCGCCTATTATGCCCCGGTCTTGTGCACAAAGCGTGTTCGCCCCCCGCTTCTGCACATATTCCGAACCGACTGGACCACCCCTGGGTATAGCGTATTGGGGTGCTTTGAGAGGCTGCTCGGCCAAGCACGCGAAGACGACGGTCGCCGAATACATCGAATACGCATTGATATGCGAGGCGCATATATCACTGAACAGATGCGCCACCGACACCGCCAAGGCAACAGGCCGGGCAACAGAAGTGGGGTAGTGCGTGACTGGAGCTCAGGGAATCAAGAATCGTCGCGGCGAATTGCAGCGGGTACTGAGCCGTGAGGAATCATACGTGGACGGTAAACTGAGCCGCGCGGCATTTATTTCCATCGCAATCCTGACCTTTATTACCTTTGTCGGTAATTTCACGCAGCTGCAACTGAGCTCGGCGCTGCCGATCATCGTTTCCGAATTCCACATCTCCGTAACCACCGGGCAGTGGCTCACCTCCGTGTTCCAGCTGGTCATGGGCGTGATGGTGCCGTTGACCGCGTTTCTGACCCGGCGCTTCTCCACCCGCCAGATCGTGATTTGCTCAATGGCGGTGTTCACGGTCGGATCGCTGATGGCCTGGGTCGGGCCGAGCTTCATCTGGGTGCTGCTCGGGCGCGTGCTTGAGGCCGCGGGCACGGGCGTGATGTGGCCGGTGCTGCAAATCACCGTGTTTTCCATTTATCCCCTGTCTCGCCGCGGATTCGCGATGGGCACGGTGGGCATGGCCATGAGTGTGGCGCCGGCCATCGGCCCCACGCTGGGCGGCTGGCAAACCGATGCGAACGGCTGGCGTTCCATCTTTCTGACTATGACCGTGATCGGCGTAATCTCGCTCGTGGCGGCCATGTTCGGACTACATAATTTCGGCTCGCATGACCCGTCGGCCCGCGCGGATTTCTTCTCGGTAAGCCTGTCCGTAATCGGTTTTGGCGGGCTGATGTTCGGCTTCACCAATTCGGAGACCTATGGATTTGCGGCACCGGTCACGTGGGGGCCGATGGTTGTGGGACTGGTCGGCATCGTGTGGTTTGTGATGCGCAACCTGCGTCACGGTCGGCGGTATCGCGAAGCCAAGGCGGCGCAGTCGGGAGCGGAGCCGACCGCACTCCCCCAGCCTCCGCTGCTGGATCTTGAAGTGCTGAAGAATCGGTCCTTTACCGTCGGCACCATCACGGCATCTCTGGCGTTCTTTGCGTTCAGCTCGATTCTGGTCATCATGCCGCTGTATATCCAGACCGACCGTGGCTATTCGGCCACCATGAGCGGCCTGATTATGCTGCCGGGTGCCCTCGGCCAGTGCGTTTCCCAGTTCTTCGGCGGGCGGGCGATGGACCGTTTTGGCGCGCGACCAGTGGCGCTGTGCGGCTCGATTGTGCTGACCGTCGGTACGCTCGGCATGTCTTTGGTGTCTATGGATACATGGATTTGGTGGGTGTCGATTTGCCAGTTCACGCGTCAGATCGGCATGGGATTCCTGCTTATGCCGATTACCACATGGTCGCTGAACTGCTTGAACGGACCGGATGAGGTGTCTGCCGGATCGTCGGTCACGAACACCGCGCGGCAGATCGCAGGTGCCGTGGGTGCACCTGTGTTGGTGATTCTTATGGAGACGTTTGCCGCATGGAGGCATCAAGCGGGAGCCTCGGCCGTTGCGGCTTCCGTCTTCGGCATCCAGTGGGCGCTGCGATTCTCCGCGCTGCTGTGCTTTGCGATGGTGCTTATGGTGCTTTTCGGCGTCAAGGGCGACGGTGCCGGACGTACGCGTGACATTATTTCCTTGCGTGCGCTGCGCGAACGCCGCGCACGGCGTATGGCTCGGTAAGCTGCTGGCTCCCGCTGGCGGGAGCCAGCTCATCAGCTTCTTACGCCCGTCCCATCAATGTCAGGACGATGAGCAGCACGTTGAGGGTCACAATCAGCGCCACCACAATCAGGAAGATGATGTGCTTGATCGTGCCATCAGCCCATTTGCCCATGAGTTCCTTGCTGTGCGTATAGCGCATGAGCGGGATCACGGCAAACGGAATGCCGATGGAAAGCACCACCTGACCAATCACCAGTGCCTCCGTAGGGTCCTTGGCGAACCACAACACAATCAGAGCCGGCACCAGCGTGACCACACGGCAGGCCCACATCGGGGCGTTGACGTGCAACAGGCCGTGCATGATCTCCGATCCGGCATAGGTGCCGACCGACGTGGAGCTTAACGACGAAGCCAGCAGGCCGATGGAGAAGATCATGCCAATCACCGGGCCGAGCACCTGCGCGATCGCCCGCTGAGCGCCATCGATGGAATCCGTGCCTGACATGCCATGCAGGGAGTTGGCGGCAAGCACCAGCATGGCCAGATTCACCGTGCCGGCCAGCAACAACGCCCAAGCCACATCAATCTTCGAGCCTTTGAGCTGACGCTCGACCGATGGCTTCTCGCCGCCCGCGTAATGGTCGTTCACCAGCGTGGAGTGCAGGTAGATGGCATGCGGCATCACCGTAGCACCCAGAATCGAAGCGGCCATCAACACCGAATCCGTACCCTTAAAGCGCGGAATCAGCCCCTTGGCCACTTCGACGGGATTCGGCGGGGCCACGAACAGACCCGCGATGAAGCCGAACGTGATAACCAGCAGCATCACGATGATGATGCGCTCGAATGTGGTTTGCGATTTGCCGCCTTGGAACCACAACATCACAGTGGAGACCGCACCGATGACCAGGCCGCCGAGGAACATCGGCAGACCGAAAAGCAGATTCAGCGCGATGGCGCCGCCAATCACCTCCGCCAAATCGGTGGCGATGGCGATGACCTCGGCCTGCATGAAGAACATGAACCGGCCGGCGTCGCTCATACGTTCGCCCAGCAACTCGGGCAGGGATTTATTGGTCACAATACCGAGCTTGGCGGACTGGTATTGGATGAGCACGCTCATGGCGTTGGCGAGCACCAGCACCCATACCAGCAGGTAGCCGTAGCGTGCGCCGGACGTGATGTTGGCGGCCACGTTGCCTGGATCCACATAAGCCACAGCGGCCACGAACGCGGGCCCCAAAATGCTAGCGAGCGCATGGCCATGAGGATTTTCCTTGTTGTTCGCCTCACCGCTGGCAATTCGGCGTTCCTTCTCGATTTCCGACGTTTCCTGCTCAATGTCTGCCGCAGTGGCGCTTGCTGCCGTGTGTGGTGCTGTCATATCGTCTTCCCCTATTTCCTTCATACCGCGCCCAGTTATAGCGCAGGCATGTTTCGGGTGTCAATACACAAACGATTTGCGGACAATTGGCGAATGATGAGTCAGTCAACAGAGGATACGCCGTTTATCTCACTCATGAAATATGCTACGTCACCAGAAACTCGCTCATGAAAGTGCAGAATCGCAGTAATTGCAGTAAACACATGTTTACTACTGCCAAATCTATGCGAACGTTGATCTCTTCTGACTCGTATCCGGAGATTCAGTTTGGCGTGAAATTATCTGCAGGCAATATCGGCAGTAGTGAACATGTGTTTACTGCACCTTACTTCGCCACATTTCTCTTGCGACGACTGCTACGAGCATTTGACGAGGCGCACGCTCCTCTACTGGATAATCCCTCGAGATAGCCTCTTCCTCCTAATCCGCTGGCACGGCTTGGCCGGGGCAGGTGTGGAGGACGGCGAGCATGGCATCCTTTTCTTGAGATGTGACGGTGAGTTGGTACTTGTCTTTGACGCCAATTTGGCGTGCCACGTAGTCGCAGCGGTATTCGCTGTTGGTGGGCAGCCAGTAAGCGGCGGAGGCTGAGCCTTTCTCCTGGTTGGCGGGGCCATCCACGGCGAGCAGATTATAAGGGTCATTGCCAAACTCGTGACGTTTGGTTGCGGACCACTTGTTGGCACCGGACTGCCATGCATTTTCGAGCGCTACCACATGGTCGATCTGCACTTTGGCGCTGGTGGTGCGGCCGCGCACGAAGTTGATGGTTTGCCCGGTATAAGGGTCATCCAATGTGCCGGACACCACCACACAGGAACCAGCGTATTTGTATTTGACGTTGGTCAGGTCGCGGGCAAGTACATCATCGCGGGCGTCGCAACCGTTACCGTCGGTATCGACGGAACGGAATGCAAAGGAATCGCGGTCGTAGCCGTGTGCGCTCTGGCTGTCATCCACGGTAAGTTTGTTCAACGTGTCAGCGGCGGAACCGGTGGCGGTGTATCCGCCGGTGAGCTTGGCTGCATCAGGATTGACTCGCGGCAGCAGCAGGCCGACCGTAATGCCAATGACCGCCGCAATGACAACGAGAATAAGCACACGCTCCAGCGGCCCGGAGGCGTTGAAGCGGCGGCTGAAGTGAGCGCTGGAACGGTAAGGACGACGGCGCGGAGACATCAGGCGTAGGTGAAGGTGAGGGGGTCATGACCGGCGCGGGTCGGACCGTCAAGAGCATCGATGGCTGCACGTTCTTCGGCGGTGAGCTCGAAGCCGAACAGGTCGAGGTTTTCCTTCTGGCGTGCTGCGTGCACGGACTTCGGAATGATGATGGTGCCGTTTTCGATGTGCCAGCGCAGAATCACCCGGGCTGGGCTGACCCCATGCGCGGCGGCGATCTTCTCGATGGTGCCGTTGCCGGCGTTGAGGTCAGCACCACGGGCCATCGGCGAGTAAGCCTCCACGGCGATGCCATGCTCCTTGCAAAAGGCCACCACTTCGCGCTGCTGCCACGTGGGGTGCAGCTCGATCTGGTTGACGGCCGGCCATGCGCCGGTCTCCTCGTGCAGACGCTTCAGGTCGGCGGGCATGAAGTTGCACACGCCGAGCGTGCGGGCCAGGCCCTCGTCGTCGATACGTAGCACGCCGAGACCGACCTGCGGAATGGAATGGCCGTCCCGAAGTGCGATATCCGGTACGTTGGCGGGGTTGATGCGTCCGTTGGTCATGATGTGCGATGCTCCTTCATGTACTGCAACTACACGCCACTGTACACGGAGAGGCGCATGTCAACGTGTGGAGGCGCGGGCGATGACCTGGGATTCGGTGGTGAGCAGTTCGGGCTTGGTGATGCTGCCGTCGATGCGTCCGAGGATGCGATTCACCGCCGTGGGAGCCGTCCAGTCAAGGCGGGAATCCATGGTGGTCAGCGGAATCTGCAGGTAGGGGGCTTCCTCGTTGTTATCGAAGCCGATGACCTGCACCTGCGCGGGCACCTCATAACCAGCGGTGCGCAGAGCGGTTAATGCGCCGATGGCCAACTGATCGTTCAGGGCGATCACACCGTCGAACGGCACGCCGGAATCAATGAGCCGCTGGGTCACACGGGCACCGGCTCCGATGGTCCAATCCTGATCAGTGTTGCCAATCAGCTGCGGATCCAAGAAGAGCCCACGCCTGTGGGTCTCTTCGATGATGCCGCGCAGACGCAGCTGCGCGTTGCCTTCTACGGCATTCAGCAATGCATCTTCGTCGTAAACGTCACGGGCACCGATCACTGCAAGTCTGGTGGAACCGCGCTCATACAGGTAGCCTGCGGCCATGGCGGCTGCGGATACATCGTCTGGGGTCACGTGATCCACAATGCCCCACGTGGTACGCGCGCCAACGATGACCAGCGGAAAATCAACCTTCAGATCATCGGACGAAATGTTTTCCACCTCGCTCATGGAAAGGATCATGCCATCGGACACCGTGGAGTTGAACTTCTTCAGCAGATCGCGCGCGCCTTTCGCGGAGCCTTCCGCATACGTGGTGACGTATACGGAATAGTTGCGCTGGCGGGCGGCCTCGATGGTGCGGTTGGCCAACTCGGCCAGATATGGCGGAATCAGCGAAGGCACGGCAAGGGTGATGAAACCGGTGTGATTGCGGTTGAGGTTGCGGGCAGCCACATTGACTCGGTAGTCGAGGTCCTTAATGACCGACTCGACCTTGGCACGGGTCTCATCGGTCATACGTCCGGAGCCATTGATCACGTTCGACGCAGTTTTGAGCGATACACCGGCGGCCTGAGCGACATCGCGTAGCGTCACTCGACGCTTGGCTGTTTTCTCGTCGCTCATGCCGCGCTCCTCCATCCGGACAACATTGCCATTCTAGCGCGGTCTAGCAGGACGTTTTAGCGATAAGAATGGCGTTACGGTTCAGCGTATATCCGACGGCATCCGTCTCGCAACGGTGGGCGATGATGGGATCACCTTCCACACCGTTGATGGCGACGGGCTGGTTTGAGCGGTTGAGGTAGAAATCGAAGCGGGTGGAGCCGTCTGCGGATCGGCGGATGGTGTGCAGGATGCGGGGATCTGTGGTGGGATAGGTTGGAGTTTGACCACCCTCAGTCGGCTGCGCCGACAGCTCCCGCCAGCGGGAGCCAAGTGCTTTGAGCAGCTGGGCAATGTCGTGACGGTTGAGGTCGCAGCCCACGTAGATGGCGGTACCGTTGCCATAGGGGCGGCTGGTGATGGCGGGGGTGCGCTCCAGCTCCCAGTCGGCGGCGGACTCACCTGTGTAAGAGGCGAGCACTGTGGCGTCCGCGGCTACGGAAGTCACGTCGTTCTGCCACAGGCGGGTCGTCAGACCGTTGGACAGGCTAATTTCGCTGGGCTCGCCTTCGGCTTCTTCACCGAGGATGTTGAATTCTTCGCTGCGGATGCCGAGCATGTCGCGTAGGAGGCCATTGCCGGCACCTGGGTATCCGCCGAGCCCGATGTGGAAGTACTCGTCGACCAGGCCAGTGGCGTAGCCGACGATGACGGTTCCGCCGGTCTTCGCGAAGTCGGCGATACGGCGAACGTCTTCGTCGGACAGGCTGAGCACGGTGGGCAGCACGATGGTTTTGTAGTCAGTCCAGTCGTAGGCGAGCGGCACCACGTCCGCGCGCAGCCCGGCATCCAGGAAGCCGCGGTACCAGTCGCGAACGTCGTGCCAATGGTTGAGTTTCATGCTGGGCAGGGTTTCGGAGCGTGTGGCCCATTCGGATTCCGAGCTGAACAGGATCGCCGTGCCGGCACGCTCGAGCTCAGTGCCCTGCAGCCCGGCGTCGGAGAGGGTCTTCAGCGCCTTACCGAGCTCGCATACGCCGCGGAAGACCTTGGAATCGGCGCCCGCGTGGGGCAGCATGGCGGAGTGGAACGCCTCGGCGCCGGACACGGACTGCCGCCATTGGAAGAAGCAGATGGCGTCGGCGCCCATGGCCACGTGGGCCAGGGAGTCGCGCATAAGTTCGCCGGCCCGTTTGCGCGCGTTGAGCGGCTTCCACTGCACGGCTGAGGTGGAGTGCTCCATCACGTACCACGGCTTGCCCAGCGCGAGGGAGTCCATGAGCGCGTCCGAGCAGGCGAGCTCGTCCAAGTGGGATTCGCCTTCATGGAAGTAGTGGTCGTTGGACACGAAGTCCACCTCGCCGGCCCATTTGGCGTAGTCCATGACGCACTGGTCGGTGGAGACCATGAAGTTCGTGGTGAACGGCTTGCCGGGGCAGATCTGCTCGATAGCGTCACGTTCGGCCTTGTAGAAGTCGAGCAGCATGTCGTTGCCGAACCGCTCATAGTCGAGCTGCTGCGGCGGGTTGACCATGGCATCGCCGCCCATGTGACGCGGCAGCAACACCTCGTCGAAACTGTTCACGTGCTGCGACCAGAAGGCCGTGCCCCACGCCTCGTTCAACGCGTCGATGGTACCGTACTTGGCCTCGCACCACGTGCGGAACGCGGCCAAGGCGTTGTCGGAGTAGTCGTAGCGGTTGTTCCAGCCGTATTCGTTGCCCATGTGCCAGGCGGTCACATACGGGTTGTCCTTGTAGTGTTTGGCAAGTTTGCGGCACAGGCGCAGCGCGTATTCCTTGAACACCGGGCTTGTGGGCTGCCACGACTGGCGTGAGCCCGCGTTGACGATATGACCATACCGGTCTACCGGCAGCACCTCTGGATGGGATTCGTACAGCCACAGCGGCGCGGTGGCGGTGGCGGAGGCCAAGTCCACGGCGATGCCGGCTTTGCCGAGCCTGTCGATCACATGGTCGAGCCACTCGAACGTGAACGCGCCCTCGACCGGCTCGATCTTGTCCCAGCTGAAGATTGCCAGCGATACGACGTTCACGCCGGCCTCACCCATGAGACGGATATCCTCGTCCAACGTCTCCTCGGGCCACTGGTCCGGGTTGTAGTCGCCGCCGAACGCGATGCCGCGGCCGGATTCCATCAGCAGGGACGGCCACCTAAATGCTCTACGAGTAGTCATATTAATCAAATCCTTTATTGTATCGGCTCATGGCCGGTGCTGTGTTTGCCGGTTTTGGGCTTTGGCTCCCCTCAGTCTCACTGCGTTCGACAGCTCTCCTCAGAGAGGGAAGCCAAGACCCCATTTCTCCAGCTCCTCTCTCTGAGGAGAGCCAGAGGGAGTAGCAACTACTCCTTGACGGCGCCTGCGGCGAGGCCGGACTGCCAGTACTTCTGCAGGCACAGGAACGCGATGACCAGCGGGATGATCGTGATCAGGGAGCCGGTGA
>OAVW01000257.1_pt1 | contig 18404 bp, 15 predicted proteins | sample 1495321 | NCBI WGS metagenome assembly OAVW01 (sample SAMEA2580108, study PRJEB22360) | human gut metagenome | biome: human gut; feature: human-associated habitat; material: faeces | place: Denmark | collected 2008/2010 | reverse complement strand
GCTCCAACGGTCCCGAGGCAGAAGCACCTCGCGAAGAAGTACGTAGCATCGGTGTCCGTGCAGGCTACCGTCCCGCAAAGCCCAAGGCGCCGGAAATTGATGACGACATCACCGGTCGCGAGCTGGACGGCGCAACCTTCCGTCAGCTGCGCGCCCTGGAACCGCGCAACGCAGAAACCGTCGCAAAGCACCTCGCCATGGCTGGTCGCTACCTCGACATCGACCCCGAATTCGCGCTGGAACACGCCGTTGCCGCATCCCGCAGTGCAGGCCGTATTGCCGCAGTACGCGAAGCCGTTGGCGTCGCCGCATACGTGGCAGAAGACTTCGAACTGGCACTGCGCGAACTGCGCACCCACCGCCGTATTAGCGGCTCCGTAGACCACCTGGCACTGCTGGTGGACTGCGAACGCGCGCTCGGCCGTCTGCCCAAGGCAATGGAAATGATTGCAGAATTCAAGAAGGAAGAACTGCCCGCCAATGTGCGCGTAGAACTCGCCATCGTTGAATCCGGCATCCTCAGTGATCAGGGCAAGAAGTCTGAAGCTGTCGTAGCGCTGCAGATTCCTCAGCTGAACCCCAAGCGTGCCTTCGAGTACAGCCCCCGCCTGTTCAGCGCATACTCCGATGCGCTGGCTAACGCAGGCCGTAACCAGGAAGCAGAACGCTGGGCACGCCTCGCATTCATGGCAGAAGCAGCACTGGGCCAGGGCAACTTCGCAGAACCCGAAATCTTCGACATGTTCGGTGAAGCAGGCCTCTTCGAACAGGAAGAGAAGTCTGTAGAACTCACTGAGACCGCAGAAGACGCTGAAGAGACCACGGAAGCTTCCGCTGAAGAGGAAGAAGCTGAGGACGAGAAGACCGAAGCACCCAAGGCTGAAGAAGCAGAAGAAACCTCCGCAGAATAAGACTGCAGAGAATCTAAGAATTCTAAATACGTGACCTAAGTGTCAGCATGAAACCGCTGGACGCCACACCCAAGCAGGGGAGAGCGTCCAGCGGTTTTCCATATAATCGCCCGAAGGCACCAACGCTAGAGTGTCTAACAGGTACGATTAATAGCGACAACCGCCAGAGACCCCGAGAGGAACACTCTATGACCACGAATGCACTCCTATCCCGCTACGATGCCCTCCTCTCCGATCTGGACGGCGTAGTCTACGCGGGTCCCTTCGCCATCGAAGGTGCACCCGAAGCGCTCAACCGCGCCGAAGAAGAACTCAACGTACCGGTCATCTTCGTCACCAACAACGCATCGCGCTCCGTAGAATCCGTAGCAGAGCACCTGCGAGAACTGGGCGTGCACACCCGAGCAGAACGAGTCGTCAGCTCCGCACAGGCAGGCGCCGCACTGCTCGCACAGCACGTACCCGCAGGCTCCAAGGTACTCATCACCGGTACCGAAGCACTCGCCGACTGCGTGCGTGACGCAGGTCTGGAACCCGTACGTACCGAAGCAGAAGGCCCCGTAGCCCTCATCCAGGGCTTCAACCCGAAGATGGGTTGGGAAGACCTCGCAGAAGCCGCCTACACCCTCGCAAACCCCGATGTACTGTGGATCGCAACCAACACCGACCAGACCATCCCCAAGGAGCGCGGTCAGGCGCCCGGCAACGGAACTCTCGTTGCTGCCGTAGCAACCGCCTCACGCCGTACCCCGCTTGTTGCGGGCAAGCCCGAAGCGCCCATCTTCCACACTGCTGCAAAGGCCGTGAACTCCAGCCGCCCCGTCATTGTGGGCGACCGCCTGGACACCGACATTCTCGGCGCCAACAACGCAAAGATGGACGGCGCCCTCGTCCTCACCGGCGTACAGACCTACCAGGACGTCATCGAGGCCGTGCCGAACCAGCGTCCGACCTATATTCTTCGCACCCTCGAGGACTTCTTCGCACCCTACCCCGAAATTGAAGTGCTCTACGAAGGCTACGAAGTCACCGCAACCGGCCCCACCTGGCAGGCACGAGTCCGCGGTGAAAACCTGAGCCTGACCGGCCCCGAGATTGCAGATGCCGAAGCATTCGCGGGCAGCGAGAGCGAAGCCGAAGCATGGCGCGTAGCCTGCGCGGCATGGTGGGCGGCAAACCCCGAACAGGGCGCACGCCCCAACATCCAGGGGATTCCCGGTGCCTAAAGAACCGGAGACTAACAGCACGGCAGAGGAAACCGCTGAGCTTGATGCAGAATTCGAGCGCCAACTCGCGGCGACCCTCGCCATGGACCCCGTAGAGCGCGTCAAGCGCCTCGAAACGATGAGCGAGCAGTTGGAGAAGGACCTCGAAAACCTCTCCTAGTTCGCGGCGGTGCCCCCTCAGAACTGCAATGCTCTGAGGACCACTAGACAACCCGTCACCAGACGACGACAGAAAGAAGACAAGGACACCGTGCGCCTCGATAAATACCTGGTCGAAGCCGGATTCGTGAGTTCCCGAACCCTCGCCGCAAAACTCATCGCTGCAGGGGACGTGCAAGTCAACGGCAAGGTTGCGCGCAAAGCGTCCATGCTCGTGGGCCCCGAGGATACCCTCTACGTGCGCCAGAGCGAGCTGACCGAATACGTCAGCCGCGCAGGGCACAAGCTCGCCGGTGCCCTCGACGCGTTCCCCGATATCGAGGTGGAGGGCAAGCGTTGCCTGGACGCGGGAGCATCCACCGGAGGCTTTACCGACGTGCTGCTTCGTCGAGGAGCCGCCCACGTAGCCGCCGTTGACGTAGGACACGGGCAGCTCGTGGACACGCTACGCGAAGAACCGCGAGTTGGCGTGTACGAAGGACTCAACGTTCGCTACATGAAGCCCGAAGACATTGGCGGGCAGGTCGAACTGACGGTTTCTGACCTCTCGTTCATCTCGCTGACCCTGGTCATGGAGGCGCTAGCGAACGCCACCGAAACCGGCGGCGACCTGGTGCTCATGGTCAAACCGCAGTTCGAGGTCGGCAAGCACCGCATCGGACGCGGGGGAGTGGTCCACGAAGAATCCGCCCGCCGTGAAGCAGTCGAAAAAGTCCAGGCATCCGCGGTAAGCCACGGATTGCGCGTGATGGGTATGGAACCCAGCCCGCTCCCCGGACAGGACGGCAACGTAGAGTACTTCCTCTGGTGCCGAAAATAAATATAGTGCTAAGGCAGTCTGAGAAAAACCGCTCGGTAACGCAGGACGCGTTGAGGGCGGGGCTTTCTTAGGCTGCCGCGCTATTCAGGGGTATTTTAGTCGGGGTATTTTTTACAGGTATTTTAGAGGTACCCCAGCTGTACGTTATTCGAAATAATTTTCTAAAAATATAGCTCTTTAGAAAATCTTCGAGAACATATTCGGTATGATAGGTGTAGATACACCATCTCAACACCCCGATCTCAACACCCGATGGGAGAGAGTCGTTATGGCAGAACAGGAAAGTCGTGTAACGCGAGATTTTGACCTCTCGCAGTTGCCCACAATTAGCGCGCGCCATGATTCCGAAGACTCGGTAGGGCAGCGTCACCGTAAGATTCTCGTCTTCGCCCACGTGGGGCGCAAAGAAGCACGAGATGCCGCCCGACAGGCATGCACCCAGCTCTACGAAGCGGGACTCGCACCCGTCATGACTCGCTCCGATCTGGAGACCCTGAGTGAAAACTGGGACGAGCCCGTCCCCGTGCAGGTCGTCCACGAATCTGTAGCGCTCATCGATATTGAACTCGGCGTGGTGCTCGGCGGTGACGGTTCGATTCTTCGCGCCGCAGAAATGGTACGCCGAACCAGCGTTCCGCTCATCGGTGTGAACCTGGGGCACGTCGGCTTCCTTGCCGAATCCGAAGAGAGCGACCTGACCGAAACCGTTCGCTGTATCGTCAACAATGAATACACCGTTGAAGAACGCATGGCAATCGACGTGGAAGTCTGGAACGACGGCAAGCGCGTGCACAGCGACTGGGCGCTGAACGAAGCCAGTGTCGAAAAGGGCAACCGCGAAAAAATGATCGAAGTCATTATCGAGGTGGACTGCCGCCCGCTCAGCAGCTTCGGATGCGACGGCGTGGTCATGGGAACACCCACCGGCTCGACCGCCTACGCTTTCTCCGGTGGCGGCCCGGTCGTCTGGCCCGAAGTTGAAGCAATTCTCATGGTGCCGCTCTCGGCTCACGCGCTCTTCGCGCGCCCGCTGGTAGCAGCGCCGACCTCCACCCTGGCGGTAGAAATGATGCCCGGAAACGGCGCCTCCGGCGTGCTCTGGTGCGATGGCCGCCGAACCGTAGAGCTGGACCCCGGCTCCCGTATTGAGGTGCGACGCTCCGAAAAGTCGGTGCTGCTCGCCCGTATCCACCCGGCTCCCTTCTCTGAGCGACTGGTGCGTAAATTTGAGCTTCCGATCCGTGGCTGGCGTGGCCCGCAGGACACCGAGAAGCACTAAAGAAAAGGAATGAACGTTCGTGATTGAGGAAATCCATATTCGAGACCTCGGCATCATCACCGATGCGAGGCTCCCCCTCGAACCCGGATTCTCCGTGCTGACCGGTGAAACCGGCGCAGGTAAAACCATGGTCGTCACCGCCCTCGGTATGCTCCTGGGTGCCCGATCCGACGCCTCCAGCGTGCGTAACGGCGCTAAGAGCGCCCTCGCCGAAGCCGTGATTCGCCTGCCCCACGGGCACCGCGCCCTCGAGCTTGCCGAAGAAGCCGGCGGCACCGCCGAAGACATCGACGAACAGACCTCCGAGCTACTTCTGGCACGCACCGTCAACGCCTCGGGACGCTCCCGCGCCCACGTCGGCGGTTGCTCCGCACCCATCGGAACCCTGTCTCAGATTGGTCAGACTCTTGTTGCAGTCCACGGCCAGTCCGATCAGCTGCGCCTCAAATCAGCGGCAGAGCAGCGCCAGTCCCTCGACCTGTACGCCGGCGAAGAGCTCGCCAACCTGCTGGAGAAGTACCGTGAAAACTACGAGCGATACCGCGCCGCCGCCGCAGAGCTGAAGGAAGTACGCGAAAACTCGCGCGCACGAGCCCTCGAAGCACAGACCCTGCAGGGGGCCCTCGAAGAAATCAGCGCCGTCAACCCGCAGGCGGGTGAAGAAGAAGAGCTCAAAGCCGAAATGGTGAAGCTCATGAACGTTGAAGCGCTACGCATTGCGTCGGCAACCGCCTCCGCGGCGCTCAGCGGTAGCGAATACTCCACCGGCGACGAGCAGAGCGTCATGAGCCTGCTCGATGCAAGCCGCTCCGCGCTACAGGCACAGGCAGACGCTGACGAAGAGCTTGCTTCTCTCGCCGCGCGCGTCAACGAACTGTTGATTCTTGCCACCGATATCTCCTCGGAGCTGTCCTCCTACATGGCCTCCCTGGATGTTGAAGGCCCCGAACGTCTGGCGCAGGTGCAGACTCGCCGCGCCCAGCTGGCGACCCTCACCCGCAAGTACGGTGCCGATATTGCCGAGGTCCTCGAATGGGCCGAAGAATCCCGTGCACGCCTCGAGACCCTGGTGGATGACCCGCAGCGACAGGAAACCCTGGAAACCGAGCTGGTACAGCTACGCAAGGTGCTTGGTGCCCAAGCAGAAGAGCTGACCGCCCTGCGCCGTGCCGCCGCGCAGAAACTGGCGGACGCCGTCAGTGAGGAGCTCACTGCTCTTGCCATGCCGAACGCCTCCCGGGTCGTGGAAGTTGCCGAAGCCGAAAAGTTCTCGGTACACGGCCGAGACACCGTGACCTTCATGCTGGCGCCCCACCGAACCGCCGTGCCGCGCCCGCTCGGTAAGGGCGCCTCCGGCGGCGAGCTCTCCCGCGTGATGCTCGCCCTGGAGGTAGTGCTTGCCGAAGTGGACCCCGTACCCACCTTCATCTTCGACGAGGTGGACTCCGGCGTGGGCGGTAAGGCCGCTATCGAAATCGGTCGCCGCCTCGCCATGCTCGCCCGACACGTGCAGGTTCTGGTGGTCACCCACCTGCCGCAGGTTGCAGCCTTCGCGGACCAGCACATCCTCGTGCTGAAAAACGATGACGCGTCCCTCTCAAAGGTTAAGGTGCTTTCCGAAGAGGAGCGCGTGGTGGAACTGGCGCGAATGCTCTCCGGACACGATCAATCAGAATCGGCGCGAGAGCACGCTCGAGAGCTGCTGGCCGCCGGTCGAGAAGTGCCGCAGGGGCGCTGAAACTGACGGCAAACCGGCAGGGAAAAGCATGAGGAAAGTGCTGGCAAAAGCGCCGAAAGGTGGCATCTTTCGCACTAAAGACCATCAAAGGGGCAGAAGTGCGCGAGCGTGCCTTGGAAAGTTGCCGGTACAGCCCGCGCCGGTGACCAATAGCGGCGCATGGATCCCAGAGGATGTGAGATACTCTGTGAATGCTCCTACACCTGCTTCTACACGGCGCGGCGGGAATAATAAATCCCCAGCTCCGTTTACAGTGGTGATAAGGACAAATAGGGGAGGGAAAGCCGCCTGAGAGAATCCTCTCGCGGCAAAACCCTCTGCTTGGATAGCAGACAAGAAAATGGTAGGCTTGAATTCCGTGGTGAATGAAAAAAATAACGCTCTGAACGCGTCCTCTAACGACAAGGTAACCCGCCAGATTTTCGTGACCGGCGGCGTTGCATCTTCTCTCGGTAAGGGCCTGTCGGCCTCTTCCCTCGGTCAGCTTCTTCGCGCACGTGGCCTCTCTGTGACCATGCAGAAGTTCGACCCCTACCTGAACGTCGACCCCGGTACGATGAACCCCTTCCAGCACGGTGAAGTCTTTGTCACCGACGACGGTGCTGAAACCGACCTCGACATCGGACACTACGAGCGCTTCCTGGACGAAAACCTCGACCAGTCCGCTAACGTGACCACCGGCCAGGTCTACTCCTCCGTCATCGCAAAGGAACGCCGCGGCGAATACCTCGGCGACACCGTCCAGGTCATCCCTCACATTACCGACGAAATCAAGGCCCGTATGCGTCACGCAGCGGAAATTGACAACGCACCCGACATCATTATCACCGAAATCGGTGGTACCGTCGGCGATATCGAGTCCCTGCCCTTCATGGAAGCAGCACGCCAGGTACGCCGCGATGTTGGCCGCAAGAACGTCTTCTTCCTGCACGTCTCCCTGGTGCCCTTCATCGGCCCCTCCGGCGAGCTCAAGACCAAGCCGACCCAGCACTCCGTCGCAGCACTGCGCGGCCTGGGCATCCAGCCTGACGGCCTGATCCTGCGCTGTGAGCGTGAGGTCCCCGTATCGCACCGTACCAAGATCGGTAACGCATGCGACGTGGACAGCGACGCAGTCATCTCCTGCGCCGACGCACCCAGCATCTACGACATCCCCAAGACCTTGCACAGCCAGAAGCTCGACGACTACATCCTCGACTACTTCGGCATTGAGGCTCCCGCACCGGACTTCACCCAGTGGGACCGCCTGCTCGACGCAGTGCACCGCCCCGCAGCAGAGGTCAACGTTGGCCTGGTCGGTAAGTACATCGACCTGCCCGACGCATACCTGTCGGTCTCCGAGGCTCTGCGTGCCGGCGGCTTCGCAAACAACGTGAAGGTCAACATCAAGTGGGTTGCAGCCGACCTGTGCGCAACCGACGAAGATGCAGACCACCAGCTGCGCAACATGGACGCAATCCTCGTGCCCGGCGGCTTCGGCATCCGCGGCCTGGACGGCAAGATTGGCGCCCTCAAGTACGCACGCGAGCACAAGATCCCGACCCTGGGCATCTGCCTCGGTCTGCAGTCCATGGTCATCGAGTACGCACGCAACGTACTGGGTCTGACCGAAGCATCCTCCACCGAGTTCGATCCGGAAACCTCCGTACCGGTCATCGCAACCATCGAAGAGCAGAAGCAGTTCGTCGAAGGTGCAGGTGACCTGGGCGGCACCATGCGCCTGGGCCTGTACAAGGCAAACCTGGTTCCCGGCTCTCAGGTTGCTAAGGCGTACGGTGCAACCGAGGTTGCAGAGCGTCACCGCCACCGCTACGAGGTGAACAACGAGTACCGCGAGCAGCTTGAAGAAGCAGGCCTGCGTATCTCCGGTACCTCCCCGGACTCCTCGCTGGTCGAGTACGTGGAACTGCCCGCAGAGGCACACCCCTACTACGTGGCAACTCAGGCACACCCCGAGTACCGCTCGCGTCCGACCCGCCCGCACCCGCTCTTCTCCGGCCTGATTAAGGCTGCTCTGGAGCGCCGCGGCGCCTAACATCTAGGCACGAACGTTCAGCATCCCGCTCCCCCCGCGTAGGGGAGAGCGGGATGCTTTCGTTTAAACCTGAACATGCTTTAATCCGTACCCGTACCTGACGCGCCAAACGTAGCGGGGCTAAGAAGCCGCCTACAATGAAAGAATGAGCAACAACCAGCAGATTATTGATGCACCCTCCGAACGCACCATCCGCACCCGCACCGTGAAGTACAGCGGCTACGTGATCGAAACGGCCGTTGAGGAGTACGAACTCAACGAAAACACCGTGCTGACCCGCGACGTCGTGGAAATGCCCGGCGCCGTCGCCGTGGCGGTCCTCAACGACAACAACGAACTGCTGATGCTCAACCAGTACCGCCATCCGGTGCGCATGAACCTCTGGGAAGTACCCGCCGGACTGCTCGACATCGACGGTGAAGACCCCCTGGTCGCCGCGCAGCGCGAACTCGCCGAAGAGGCAGACCTGCAGGCAGACACCTGGAACGCTCTGACCGACTACTTCAGCAGCCCCGGCGCAACCAGCGAAGCAGGCCGCATCTACCTGGCACGCAACCTCTCGGAACTGCCCGCCGAAGAACGTAGCGAACGCACCGACGAAGAAGCAGAAATGACCTACCGCTGGGTGCCCCTCACCGAGGCAGTACAGCTGGTACTGGGCGGAAAGGTTCACAACGCGCTCGCTATCCAGGCAGTACTCGCCACCTACGCGGCCGCGCAGAACAACTTTGAAGACCTGCGCCCCGCCGAGGGCGGCTGGGAGTTCCACCCCTACATGGGGCAGCGCCGCGAAAAGCCGGAGAACTTCCGCAACCACTAAGAACGGAACATGGGGCGGGGGACTAGCCTCGCCTACGGCAAACCCAAAGGTCAAGAGGCCCAAACGTTAACAGAACCGACAGAGGAGATAGCGTGAAGCAGGCAAAAAGCACGGTGAGCAAGACACCCCGCGGTGCGGGTCTGCTCGGCGTGCCTTCTTCAGCCGGTTCCTCCGTGCTGGGTTCTTCTAACCGGGGTTCTTCTGCCCTGGGTGCTTCCAACCAGGAGGCCCAGACCCCGCTGCAGAGAGCAATCGGGCAGTACCTCATCCACCTGCGAGTGGAACGAGGAAGCAGCGAGCACACCATCGCCTCCTACGCGCGCGATTTGCGACGATACAGCGCCTACATGGCGACCCTCGGCGTCATCGACCCCGAACGCATCACCACCGCGCAGGTGCGCTCCTTCATGCGGGAACTCGCCGCCCCCACCGTGCCCCTTGCCGGATTCGACGCGGGGGAGAAGAACAACCAGAACGCGAAGGAATCTCAGGAAGCGCAGGAAGAAGCCGCAGAATCGCTGGCACTGATGATCGCCTCCGAATCGGGGCGAGGGACTGGAAACGGGCGCGCTGGAAAAGGTCATGCCGGGCAGCCGGAGAAAGCTGGGGCACCAGAAAAAGAAACGCCAACCGCTGAAGGGGCACCGAACCTGCCCCTGCCGCTGGGCCCGAACTCCATCGCCCGCACCATGGCGGCAGTCCGCGGAGCACACGCCTTCTGGGTCTCCGCGCTCATCGTGCCCACCGACCCGGCGGCACCGGTCACCCCGCCAAAGAACGTTAAACGCCTACCCAAAGCAGTCAGCGTAGAAGACATCCAGCGGCTACTCGCCGTACCCGACCGGCATGACCCGCCTCCCCGCCGTCCCCGCCCGCGAACCCGCCACCGGGCTACGCAACCGAGCCATCCTCGAATTCCTCTACGCCACCGGCGCGCGCGTGAGCGAAATGCTCAACGCCGATATTGACGACGTGCACTTCGAAGGAACCCTCACCGATGAAGACGGCAACCAGATTACTTTGCCCGGCTACGTTCGACTCTTCGGTAAGGGAAATAAAGAACGACTCGTACCCATCGGAAGCTACGCCCAAAAAGCAATCCAAGACTACCTGGTGCGTGCCCGCCCCTCCCTCGTAGCGCACGGTAAAGGCACCGCCGCGCTCTTCGTCAATGGACGAGGCGGCAGACTCGGACGCCAAGGCGCCTGGCTCATCCTCAAAGAAGCCGCCGAAGCAGCCGGGCTCAGCTCCGACTTCTCACCGCACTCCATGCGCCACAGCTTCGCAACGCACCTGCTGCAGGGCGGCGCCGATATTCGCGTGGTGCAAGAACTGCTCGGGCACGCCTCCATCGCCACCACTCAGGTGTACACCAAGGTCACGCCCGAGGGGCTCATGGAGGTGTACCGCATGGCGCATCCGCGTGCCCACGAACGGGGATAAACCCCGTCAATCCGCGGAACAGGCGCTCTTGAGGTAACCTTATAGACAACGCTTAAACTTTAAAACTTCGAATTCATTGATGAAGGTGAACCATTGACTGAAGCTCAGGCTCAAGAACTCGGCCCCACCGGTCGACCCCTGCGCGTATACCCCGACCCGGCTCCGCTGAGCAGCCACGGTCCCGCCCGCATTATCTCTATGGTGAATCAGAAGGGCGGCGTGGGTAAGACCACCTCCACCATTAACCTGGGCGCGGCACTGGCAGAATGCGGCCGTAAGGTGCTGCTGGTCGACTTCGACCCGCAGGGTGCTCTCTCCGCCGGTTTCGGCGCGAACCCGCACGAACTGGACCTGACCGTCTACAACGTCATGATGGACCGCAAGGTCGACATTAAGGACGTCATCCTGCCCACCGGCGTGGAGAACATTGACCTGCTGCCCGCCAACATTGACCTCTCCGCAGCTGAAGTTCAGCTGGTCAACGAAGTGGCTCGCGAGCAGGTTCTCGCCTCGGCACTGCGCAAGGTCCGTGACGAATACGACGTCATCCTCATCGACTGCCAGCCCTCCCTGGGCCTGCTGACCGTCAATGCACTGACCGCCTCCGAAGGCGTCATCATTCCGCTGATTTGTGAGTTCTTCGCACTGCGCGCCGTCGCACTGCTGGTCGACTCCATCGAGAAGGTTCAGGATCGACTGAACCCCGACCTCGAAATCTCCGGCGTACTCGCCACCATGTTCGATGCGCGCACCATCCACTCCAAGGAAGTTCTGGCACGCATCGTGGACGCATTCGGCGACAAGGTCTTCGACACCGTCATCAAGCGCACCGTGAAGTTCCCGGACGCATCGGTGTCCGCTGAGCCGATTCTCAGCTACGCCTCCAGCCACCCCGGCGCGGAAGCATACCGCCAGGTGGCACGCGAACTGATCTACAAGGGCGGCGCACGCTAAAGCCCCCACACCTATACGCCCTCTGCTGAGGTGACTCTCACCCTTGAGTCACACCGGCAGAGGGCGTATAATTGTGTGGATTCTAAAGACCCCGCACACTGCTTACGCCGAAAAAATAGGCGAAGCAGAAGCCGCATCTGAGACGGCACCAACAAAGCCGGGGAGAATAAACCTAAGGAGAATAGGTCGTTTATGACCACGAACGTCGCTGCCGTGAGGGTACCGACACCGAACGCAGACACCGCCGCGAACGCCCGGACTGAGGGCCGCGGCCTGCAGAACCCGGAACGCAGTTTCACCCTCACCCTCAGTAATTTTGAGGGTCCCTTTGATCTTCTACTGACCCTGATTTCGCGCCGTAAACTCGACATTACCGAGGTGGCGCTCGCAGAGGTCACCGACGAGTTCCTCGCATACCTGCACGCCCTCTACGCTGAAGGCACCGAACGCGCACTCGACGAAGCCAGTGAATTTCTGGTCACCGCCGCAACCCTGCTGGAACTCAAAACCGCACGCCTGCTCCCGCAGCATCGTGAACCTCTCGAAGAGGATGTTGCACTGTTGGAAGCACGCGACCTGCTTTTCGCCCGTCTGCTGCAATACCGCGCCTACCGCGAAGTCGCCGATATTTTTGCTGAACGCTGGGCGCAAGAAGCACAGCGTTTTCCCCGCGCGGTAGCCCTCGAAGAACGATTCGCCCAGGCGCTTCCCGAGCTGGTCTTTACCGGAGGCGCCGAAGAGTTCGCCCGCATCGCCGCAACAGCGCTGAGCCGAACCCCCAAAGAGCCTGAACCGGAACCCGAAGAAATCGTTGAAGAACTCAACGAGCACCTGCACGTTCCGCTAACCACCATCGCGGCTGAAGAACACTACATTCTGCACAGCCTGCTCGATACGGCGGCGCGGGAACTGAGCTTCGCCGAACTGGTTCAAGGATCCGGCGAACTAGAAATCGCGGTGGTTCGTTTTCTCGCCCTGCTCGAGCTCTACAAAGAAGGCGCCCTGCACGTGGAACAGGACGCACCGCTCGGAGCCATTCGGGTACGTGCGAGCGCGAGCGCCGCACAGTTCGTAATCCGCGAAGAAACAGACACTCAGGATGCGCACGAAACCAGCGAAGTACCTGAAGCACCCGAAGCGAACGGATCTGAAGCTAACACGGAACAGGTAGAGGAGGAGTATGAGTAATCACGGCTCACGCTTTGACCGTGAATTCACCCCTGACGACCTTGCCATCGTGAATATGGGCTACTGGGATCCGAACGCAGACGAGGATTCGGAACAGGCAGACTCGGTGCCGGTAGAGGCGGTAGAGGCTGAAATCTCAAAGCCTGCTGAGGCGGACGCTGAACCGGCTGAGCACGAGGTAGTTGTTGCTCCTCTGGAGGCTGAGGTTCCCGAAGAAGCTGAGGAATCTGAAGCCGCTGAAACGGTAGAGGACTCCGATGGTTCCGACATTTCCGACAGCTCTGAGGAATCGCAGGAACCTGCAACGAAACCGGCAACGATTCCGGTGGGCGGCCCCTCCACCGCACCCAGCGTGGCGGTCGATGCCGAAGCCGAATTCTCCAAGGTCGAGGCAATCCCCGGCGGCGTCAAAAGTGCCATCGAAGCGATCCTCGCCGTTGCCGAAGCGCCCGTGAGCGTGCGTGAACTCTCCGCCGCGCTCATCGTCAGCGAACGAGCTGTTGAGCACGCGCTCGACCAGTTGTACCGCGAGTACAACGGCGAAGAAAGCGGCTACGGAGAAGACAAAAACCGGGTGGCGCCCGAACCGCGCGGATTCCAGCTGCGGAACATCGCAGGAGGCTGGAAGCTCTACGCCCGCGACGACTTCGCCCCCTGGGTGGCACGCTTCGTGACCCGCTCCAAGAGCGCAACCCTCAGCAAGCCCGCCTACGAGACGCTCGCCGTGATTGCCTACCAGCAGCCGGTGACCAGGGCGAGGGTAGCCTCCATTCGAGGCGTAAACGCGGACGCGGCAATCCGTCAGCTGTTGCAACGGCAGCTGATTCGTGAAGCAGGGCGAGAAGCCGGAAGCGGCGCGACCCTCTACGAAACCACGGAGCTGCTGCTGGCGAAGCTCGGGTTGAACTCCCTGGAGGAGCTACCGGCGCTCGCGCCCTTCCTGCCCGATGACACGGAAGCCGCAGTGCTTGCCGAGGGCAACGACTAAGACAACGAATCAATAAGACGAACGAACGTTCTGGAAAAGCCTGAAACGTTCGCACTATACGACAGAAAAGAGAAGAACACCATGGCATATGGAAACTCCTCCCGCGGCGGCCGCTCTGCATCCGGTCGCCCCCAGAACTCCCGCGGTGGCCGTCCCGGCGCTGCTCGTCCCGGTCAGGGCGGTAAGCCCGGCGCTAAGGGCGCCTCCGCACGCGGCGGTCGCCCCGGTGCACCGAAGAGCGGCGCAGGCAAGGGCGGCGCAAAGGGCTTCGGCGAGAAGAAGTTCGGTGACAAGAAGTTCGGCGCAGGCCGCGCAGGTTCCGGCCGAGGCCGCGGCACCGAACTGCCCAAGCGCGAACGCCGCGCACCGGGCCGCCCCTACCGCTCCGGCGAAGCCTTCGCAAACGAGCGCGGCGAATACCGCGTCAGCAACTACGCTGGTCCGCACCGCCCCCGCCGCCCCCGCAACGCCCCGGTAGACCACTACGAGTTCTACGACCACGACGGCGTGCGCCTGCAGAAGCTGCTGGCTCAGGCCGGTGTGGCGTCCCGCCGCGTTTGCGAAGAAATGATTACCGAAGGCCGCGTCACCGTTAACGGTGAAGTCGTGACCGAGCTGGGTGTGCGCGTGGACCCCTCCAAGGTGACCGTGCAGGTGGACGGCATGACCGTTCAGACCAACGACAAGCTCGTCTACATGGCATTCAACAAGCCCGCTGGCGTGGTCTCCACCATGGAAGACCCCGAAGGTCGCCCCTGCATCTCTGACTTCCTGCGTTCCTCCATGAGCGAGCGCGTGTTCCACGTGGGCCGCCTGGACGTCGAAACCGAGGGTCTGCTGCTGCTGACCAACGACGGTGAACTGGCGAACCGCCTCACCCACCCCTCCTACGAGGTGCCCAAGACCTACCTGGTGCAGGTTCCCGGCCCGATGGAGCCCGGCGTCGGCGCAGCCATGAAGAAGGGTATTCGCCTGGAAGACGGTGTGACCCGCGTGGACGAGTTCAAGCTGGTGGACTCCACCCCCGGCCACGTGCTCGTTGAAGTGACCATCCACTCCGGTAAGAACCGCATCGTGCGCCGCCTCTTCGACGCTGTCGGTTACCCGGTTGAGCGCCTGGTCCGCGTTGAGATGGGCCCGATCCGTATCGGTTCGCAGAAGCAGGGTACCGTCCGTAACCTCTCCAAGGTCGAGATCGGTCACCTGCTCGCTTCGGTGGACATGTAATAACGCTAAGGAGTTGTCATGAGCTCGCCCGCTGAGCTTTCCGCATCTGAGCTGCCCATGGACTCAACGCTGACCGGGCCGGTGCTCATTATCGGCTCGGGTCTGCTGGGTGCCTCTATTGGTTTGGGGTTGCGTGCGGCAGGATGCGAGGACGTGTACGTCCAAGATATTTCACCCACCGCCGAGGCTGTGGCGCAGGATATCGGTGCCGGTACAAGTTTCTCCACTCTGTCGGAGGAGGAGCGCACCGCGTTCGCCCCGCAGCTGGTGGTGGTGGCTGCGCCTCCGGATAGTGCCGGTGCCGTGTGCGCTCGCGCGTTGAACACCTATGCGCCTCGACCGGAGGCGGGCTACCCCGGCGCCGTGGTGACGGATGTTGCCTCGGGGAAGGTGCAGCCGCTGGCTGATGTGCTTGCTTCGGGTGCGGATGCGTCCCGTTACGTGGGTTCGCATCCGATGGCTGGGCGTGAGAAGTCGGGCCCGGTGGCTGCTCGCGGTGAGCTGTTCCAGGCGCGTCCGTGGATTATCTGCGAGCACGATTCGGTTCGCCCCGAGTGTGTGCGTCTGGTGCGTTCTGTGGCGGTGGAGCTGGGCGCGATTGTGACTTCTCTGAGCGTTGAGGAGCATGATCAGACGGTTGCCCTGATTTCTCATGTGCCGCAGGCGATGAGCTCGCTGTTGGCTTCGCGTCTGCAGGACACTCCGCTGTATGCGCTGTCCCTGGCGGGTCAGGGTTTGCGCGATACGGTGCGTATCGCGGCTTCAGACCCGACGCTGTGGGTGCAGATTTTTGCGGCGAACGCTGACCCGATTGTGCAGACTCTCTACGGTGTGCGTGATGACCTGAACCGCCTCATCGCGACGCTGGAGAACCCGACGGCATCCGGTGCTCGCCTGGATTTGGCGCAGCTGATGAGCGAAGGCAACGCGGGCGTGAGCCGTATTCCGGGTAAGCACGGTACGGCCCCCGCCGCGTTCGCAAAGATGACGGTGCTGGTGGACGACACCCCCGGCACGCTGGCTCGTTTGCTTGCCGAGATCGGTGAGCTGGGCGCTAACCTTGAGGATTTGCGTCTGGAGCACTCGACGGGTGCCCCGGTGGGTATGGCTGAAATCTCGGTCAATCCGTCTATTCATGAGGCGCTGGTCCGCGATTTGTCGGCTCGCGGTTGGCGTGTTGTGAAGTAGAGTTAAAGCTGTATTTTCCGGCATAAAGTTTGAGACGAATTTTAAGGAGTGCTGATGCACGAGAACCCTAAACTGACGATTGCTATTGACGGTCCCTCTGGTTCCGGTAAGTCGTCTGTGTCTAAGGAAGTTGCACGCCACTTTGGCCTGGCGTACCTGGACACCGGTGCAATGTACCGTGCCGCAACCTACCGTGTGCTGGAACTTGGCATTGACCTGAACGACGCTGAGGCGATCGCGAAGGCTGTCGAGGAGATGCCCCTGGTGTTCGGTACGAACATTAAGGAAGAAGAGATTCTGATGGGCTCGACCGATATCCGTGAGGAGATTCGTAGCGAGCGCATTTCTTCGGCCGTTTCTGCTGTGGCTTCGGTTCCGGCGGTTCGTGAGCACCTGATTGGCCTGCAGCGCTGGATGATTAACCACGCTATTAACGGCATGGTCGCTGAGGGCCGCGACATCACCACCGTGGTTGCTCCCGATGCTGATGCGCGCATCCTGCTGACTGCTTCTGAAGAGGTGCGCATGGCGCGCCGCGGCCTGGAGAACGCGGAGAAGTCCGGCGCTTCGGGTGACTTGAGCAAGCAGATCGCTGAGCGTGATGCGAAGGATTCGAAGGTCAATAACTTTATGAAAGCTGCCGAGGGCGTGACCCTGGTGGACAGCTCGGATCTTGATTTTAATGCGACGGTCTCTGCAGTGATTAACGCTGTGAATGACCAGTTGAAGGCGAAGCGCGCGGGCTAGGCCCCGCCGAAACGCTGGGGGAGTGGTGCATCCGCTCCCGATAAGACGTTGAGCCGCGCTCGCGTGCTGACCCTCGGGTTGGGCGTGGGGCGGGTAGAGAAAGGAATGCGCATGGCTGAGGACGCTATCCGCGACGATTACGAAGATAAGTACCTGGGCGGTGGCGAGGACGACGTTACCGAGCGCCTCGCTGAGATTGATGATGAGACCGCTGACCAGCGTGCTCAGGCTCTTCTTGAGGGTCTTGAGGACTACGACCTGGATGAAGAGGACCGCGCCCTGCTGGGTGCCTGGGGCTTCGACATTGAGGAAGAGGAAGAGCAGCTCGCTGATCCGGTAGTGGCGATTGTTGGCCGCCCGAACGTGGGTAAGTCCACCATCATTAACCGTATTCTGGGCCGCCGTGAAGCGGTGGTTGAGGATAAGCCGGGTGTGACCCGTGACCGTGTGTCCTATAAGGCTGAGTGGTTGGGTAAGAGCTTCACCCTGGTTGATACCGGTGGTTGGGAGTCTGACGCTCGCGGTATTGATGCTCAGGTTGCTGAGCAGGCTGAGATTGCTGTGGAGCAGGCCGATGTTGTGGTCCTGGTGGTTGACGCCCGCGTGGGTGTGACCGCTTCGGATGAGCAGATTGTGCGTATGCTGCGCCGCGTGAAGAAGCCGATCATTCTGATTGCTAACAAGATTGATGACGCTCACCTGGAGCCGGAGATTTATAACCTCTGGTCGCTGGGTATGGGTCAGCCGTTCCCGGTGTCGGGCCTGCACGGCCGCGGTCTGGCGGATGCCCTGGACGAGATTCTTGAGGTCATGCCGGAGCACTCGCAGTTCGCTCAGCCGGAGGCGCTGGGTGGCCCGCGTCGTGTGGCTCTGGTGGGTCGCCCGAATGTGGGTAAGTCGTCGCTGCTGAATAAGCTGGCTGGTTCTGAGCGTGCCGTGGTGAATGACCTGGCTGGTACGACTCGTGACCCGATTGACGAGATTATTGAGCTGGGCGGCTACCCTTGGCGTTTTGTGGATACCGCGGGTATTCGCCGTCGCCAGCACATGGCTAAGGGTGCGGAGTTCTACTCTTCGCTGCGTACTCAGACTGCTCTGGAGCGCTCTGAGGTTGCCGTGGTGCTGTTGGATGTTTCCGAGCCGATTTCTGAGCAGGATGTGCGTATCGTGCAGACCGTGATTGATTCGGGTCGTGCGATGGTTCTGGCATTCAATAAGTGGGATACCCTCGATGAGGACCGCCGCTACATGCTTGAGCGCGAGATTGAGCGCGACCTGGCGCACGTGCAGTGGGCGCCTCGCGTGAACATTTCGGCGAAGACCGGCTGGCACAAGGACAAGCTGGTGCCCGCCCTGGAACACTCGCTGGAGTCGTGGGATTCGCGTATTCCGACCGGTCGCCTGAACGCGTTCCTGGGCGAGATTGTTGCCGCGCATCCGCACCCGCTGCGTGGCGGTAAGCAGCCGCGTATTCTCTTCGGTACTCAGGTGTCTTCGCGTCCGCCGAAGTTCGTGCTCTTTACTACCGGTTTCTTGGATCCGGGCTACCGTCGCTTCATTATGCGTCGTCTGCGTGAGACTTTTGATTTCACGGGTACTCCGATTGAGATTTCGATGCGTGTGCGTGAGCGCCGCTCCCTGGGTGAGCGTCAGAGCGCGAAGGCTAAGAAGGGTAAGGGCG
>OAVW01000256.1_pt1 | contig 18451 bp, 10 predicted proteins | sample 1495321 | NCBI WGS metagenome assembly OAVW01 (sample SAMEA2580108, study PRJEB22360) | human gut metagenome | biome: human gut; feature: human-associated habitat; material: faeces | place: Denmark | collected 2008/2010 | reverse complement strand
CGGCCTGCCACTCGCGGTGGGCGTGTTCGCGGGCCTGGACATCTGGGGCCGCGCGACCATCAAGACCGATGCCGGCGAGCAAGAGTTTCCGCCCGAGGCCGTGCGCATTCGCGGACTGTAACGCGAGGCGCCCGCGCTCAGAGATAACGATGACAACGAAGCCCTCTTCGGCCTGTGCCGGGGAGGGCTTTGCGTGACTGCGGGGTAGCACCTCGGTCCTATTCCTCAAAACTGAATAATTTTCGTTTTTGAGGAATAGGCTTGGCGAGCATTTGCGGGGACTGTGGCATCGGGCGTGCTTGACTTAAGCCCCTGCTCTATCCCAGCTCCTGCATGCGGCGGTAGATTTCGCAGATGCCCTTGATGGTGAGTTGGCCGTCTACCACGTCGAAGGCGTCGGTCGAATCGGCGACGATGCTGGCGAGGCCGCCCGTGGCGATAACGGTGGCATCCTCGCGGCCCAGCTCGCGCTTCATGCGCGCGACCAGGCCCTCAGCCATGGCGGCGGCGCCCGTTACGGCGCCAGCCTTGATGCACTCCTCGGTATCGCGGCCGATGGCGTGCTCGGGCGCCTCGAGCGGAACGCTGGCGAGCTTGGCGGCTCGGGCGGCGAGCGCGTCCATCGAAATGCGGATGCCCGGCGCAATCGCTCCACCAATGTAATAACCGTCCTCATCGATGACGTCGATATTGGTCGCGGTGCCAAAGTCCACCACGATTGCCGGCGCGCCGTAGAAAGTTTCGGCCGCAACGGCGTTAGCGACGCGATCGGCGCCTACGGCCTGGGGACGCGCCGCGCGCAGCTTGGTCACCGCGGCCGTCTGCGGTCCGATGACGATGGCGTCTGCGGCAATGCGGTCGGCCACGGCGTGCCATTCGCGCGAGAGCTGCGGCACCACGCCCGCAAAGGCGATCGCGTCGACCGCGCCGAGCGAGAGGTCGTACATCTTAAAGAAACCCATCAGGCGCACATGGATCTCGTCGGCGGTATAAGAGCGGTCGGTGGGCATGCGCCACGACTGCACCAGCTCGTCTCCGTCAAACAGGCCCATGGCCGTCTGCGTGTTTCCCATATCGATAGCGAGCAGCATGTCTACTCCCAGTGTTGGCATAAAAGGACGCGCACCATTGTATACGCGCCGTCGACGGCGCTCGGCTGCGATTCGTTTACGGTGATAGGGACTGAGGGGTTTAAATATGAAGGAATTATGCTCTACGAGATTTTCCTTGCCGTTTACCGAACTCCCGCGTAATATTCTTTCTTGCGCACATGAGGCGCCCAGACATTGCGGGGTGGAGCAGTCTGGTAGCTCGCCGGGCTCATAACCCGGAGGTCGTAGGTTCAAATCCTGCCCCCGCGACCAAGAACTTGCAGCTCGTCGGCCTAGCCGGCGAGCTTTTTTGTTATTTCGGGACCGTGTTTTCGGTCCAATTCTCGGCCTCTCAAACAAAATCTCGATCTGTAACATCTAGACCCGATTTGGGCGGCTAGGTGTTACAGATCGAGATATACCGGTGGGTTGGGTCGTGTTTGTCTAAATCTGTAACACGAGGGACGGATTTTGCCGCGTAACTGTTACAGATTGAGACAAACCGACGGGCCGCCCCGCCCCATCCACCTGTCGCTACCTGCTGTCTGCCGATTTCCGTTGCGCCGCTGTGCCCCCATGCTATATCCTCTAGACAACTACGCGGCATCATCGCCGCCGCGCCTACAAGAGAGGAATGTCCATGACCGCACCTGCATCCAAGCTGCTCCAGCCCATTACGGTTGGCCCCCTTGAGCTCAAGAACCGCATTATGTTTCCGCCGCTGACCACCGGCTACGAGGAGCGCGACGGTTCCATTGGCGAGCGCAGCCTGGCTTTTTACGAGCGCCTGGCCCGTGGCGGCGTGAGCTACATCGTCATCGGCGACGTCGCCCCCGTTATGACCGCAAGCCCCACGCCCAAGCTGGCAACCGACGCTCAGATCCCCACGTTTAAGGCCCTGGCCGACACCGTTCACAAGCACGGCGCCAAGGTCGCGCTGCAGCTGTTCCATCCCGAGTACGACGTGCCCGGCGTCGGCCGCATGGTCATGGGATCCATGGCCGCCGCCAAGGCCGCGCAGGAGGCCAAGGCCGCCGGCGACGAGGAGACCTTTGCCGCCAAGATGGCCGAGTCCAACGAGATCCGCAACCAGGCCTACGCCAAGCTGCACCACGACATGCAGCACTTTGTGAACGAGGCGAGTGTGGAGCAGCTCACCCAGATCAAGGAGGCCATCGCCGCCTCGGCCGCTCGCGCGCAGCAGGCCGGGATCGATGCCATCGAGGTCCACGGCGACCGCCTGGTAGGTTCGCTGTGCTCGGCCATCCTCAACCAGCGCACCGACGAGTACGGTGGTTCGTTCGAGAACCGCGTTCGCTACGCGCTGGAGGTCGTCGCTGCCATTAAGGAAGCCGCGCCGCAGCTGATGGTGGAGTACAAGCTCCCCGTGATCATGGAGAACCCCGATGGCACGCCGCGCGGCAAGGGTGGCTTGCAGCCCGACGAGGCATGCGAGTTCGCCAAGCTGCTCGAGGGCGCGGGCATCGACATGATCCAGGTCGCACAGGCCAACCACACCGGCAACATGGGCGACACCATTCCGCCCATGGGCGCCATGCCCTACAACTGGACGCTGCCCGTGGCCGAGCGCGTCAAGGCCCTGGTCTCCGTGCCGGTGGCAACCGTGGGCCGTGTTGTCTCGGTCGAGGCCGGCGAGAAGATTCTGGAAGACGGCGCGGCCGACATCATCGCCTACGGCCGCTCGCTCATGTGCGACCCCGACATTGCGCTGAAGGCCGCCACGGGTGAGCCCATCCGCGAGTGCCTCAACTGCAACAAGGGCTGTGTCGATGCGATTCAAAACCGCAAGTACATTTCGTGCGTGCTCAACGCGGAGAACGGCGACGAGGCGACCATCGCCATTAAGCCGGGCGAGGGCGACAAGAAGATCGCCGTGGTGGGCGGCGGCATCGCCGGCCTGGAGGCCGCACGCGTGGCGGCCAAGCGCGGCTACGACGTGACCATCTACGAGGCGAGCGATCACCTGGGCGGCCAGATTGTGCTGGCGGCTGCGCCTCCGCGCAAGGACGAGATCATGCGCTCGGTCGAGTACTACGAGAAGATTCTGCCTGGCCTGGGCGTGAAGGTTGAGCTCAGCCACGTCGCTAGCCCCGCGGACCTCAACGCCGCCGACGCTGCGATTGTGGCTGTGGGCGCGCACGACGTGGTCATCCCCGTTCCGGGTGCCGATTCGGACAAGGTCGTCTCGAGCTGGGACGTGCTGGCCGGCAAGGTGGAGTTTACGGGCCGCGTCGCTGTCATTGGCGGCGGCCTGGTGGGCACCGAGACTGCCGAGTACCTGCTGCAGCACGGTTGCGAGGTGGCGATTGTCGAGATGCTCGACAAGATTGCCGCAGGCGAGTCCGAGACCATTCTGCCGCTGATTATGAGCGACTTTGCCGAGCACAACGTGGAGCAGCACGTGAAGACCCGCCTGACCGCCATTACCGACGAGGGCGTGGAGGCTGTTCGCACCACCGAGGACGGCGCCGAGGAGCCGGTGAAGATCGCCTGCGATTACGTGGTGATGGCCGTGGGCTCCAAGGCCAACGCGTTTGACCTGGATGGCGTGACGGTGCCCGTGACCTGCGTGGGCGACTGCTCGGGTGAGCGCACCGCCGACATTGCGAGCGCCATTCGCACGGCGTATCACGCGGCCAACGAGCTGTAGTTGAACATCGCGGCCAGGCGGGGCGGTAGCACGGATCCGTCTCGCCCGGCTGTGCCCCGTCGGGTGTCAACCGGTGCGGGGCCTGCAAGCGCAGCAGGTCCCGCCCTTTTTGTTTTGCTCCGGTGGATGGCAATGCGCGGTAACCATGAGGAGTGAGGACGTCTACTGCCTCGCAGATCACTCAAAATTATTGGGGGAGGGGTTAATAACTATATCCTCTATATCAAAGGACATAAAGAGATGCCAATTTTGTTGACAAGCGAATGACGATTAGCTGCGAGTCAGCTACCAGCGTAAATAATCGATAAAGAAATGTCGTAATTTGGTGCCAAATGCCCAGATAACGCCGCGTCTATTTTAATTAACTGCTTTGAGCAAACAGTAAAATGCTACTATCTAACTTGCACGTAAGAAAGCAGATTAACGGTTAAGGCTAAGAAGTGGCAGGTATGTCGGAAGCAACTAGGACCCGCACGCATGCGCCCGAGGTTAGGCAGCGCGCCGTCGAGATCCTCCAAGAGGGGGTCGGTCATCGCGCCCTCGTCGCGGAGCTTGGCATTCCCCAGGCCACGGCTCGTCAGTGGGCCCGCGCGTATGCCGTGGGCGGTGCCGACGCCGTTCTCAATGCCGGTTCGCATCATCACACCTACTCGTACGACGTAAAGCTCGCTGTGGTTAAGGACCGTCTGGAAAACGGCTTGACGGTTCGCGAGGCCATGATCAAGCACAAGATTCCCAGCGAGTCTTCGGTCAAGGCTTGGTGCCGTCAGTACCGCGAGAGCGGTGAGGCCGCACTGGTCGATAAGCCGCGCGGTCGCAAGCCGCGCGTTAAAAAGGCGGAATAGCAAACGGGATGGTGCGCCCACAGGGGCGCATTTTTCTTGCCGCGCCAACTTTTTGGACCGCCGCGAGCCTATCGGGACATCCTCCAAAATGGCCAATAAACCGCGCGCAGTGGCCCGTGCGCCCACCGCTGCGATAGGGGGAGCGTCGCCCCTTTGCTCCAATGCGGACAGACTCCTTGCCCCGTACGCCTAAAACTCCCCAGTTGACCGAAAACCCGCTGCCGCTACTCATCAATTGAGCTATAACGTTAAACAATTGCAGCGTTTTTGCATGGGGGAGTGATGGTATGACGCTACTGTATTTCCTTACCCTGTTTCCGCTGGTGCCGGCGCTGGGCATGCTGTTCGCGCGCGGCGACCGCGCCCGCGATGCGGTGGGGCTCATAGGTTCCGGCATTATTATGGCGGTGACAGTTGTAGTCGCCGTCATGTTTTTTGGCATGGGTCCGCAGAGCTTTGAGGTTGCCTCCGGCACCTCGCATGTGCTCTCGATCATCAGCTCCGTCATCGACGTCATCCTGTGCGCCGTAATCCTGTACAACGCGTACAAATATAGGAACGCGCTCGCCACGGTGCTCGGCATAGTCCAGCTGGTGGGCTCGTTCGCCTTTGCAGCCATGACGCTGCCCGCGGTCGAAGCCGTCACGGCGACGCCGCTCTACCTGGACTACATGAGTGTGATCATGGTCCTCGCCGTCGGCATCGTCGGTAGCCTAATCTGCGTGTATGCCCTGGGCTACATGAAGGACTTCCAGGCCCATGACGAGCACGAGGCTGCGCTGCGCGGGCAGACCGCGCCCGACCGTCGCCCGCAGTTCCTGGCGCTTATGTTTCTATTCCTCTCGGCCATGTTCGTCATCGTGACGAGTGACAACCTTGAGTGGCTGTTCTGCGGCTGGGAAATCCCCACCGTGTGCTCGTTCCTTATGATTGGCTACACGCGCACGCCCGAGGCCATCAAAAACGCCTTCACCCAGATTATCCTCAACATGCTGGGCGGCATCGCGTTTTTGGCGGGCCTTATGTTTCTGCACGTCAATGGCATGCCGCTGACCATCTCGGGCATGATCGAGCTTTCCGGCGCCGGAACCGCGCAGTCCGCGCTGCTGGTGATGCCGGTCGTTCTGCTGTCGCTCGCCGCGCTCACCAAGGCCGCACAGATGCCGTTCCACACTTGGCTGCTGGGTGCCATGGTTGCCCTCACGCCCACGAGCGCCCTGCTGCACTCGTCAACCATGGTCAAAGCCGGCGTATTCCTGATGGTCAAGCTGAGCCCGCTCTATGCCATCTATCCTGTGACCGGCTTTATGGTCACGAGTGTGGGTGCCATCACGTTTTTGCTCGCTGCCCTCATGGCCATCTCGCAGAGCAACGCCAAACGCGTGCTCGCGTACTCCACCATTTCCAACTTGGGCCTCATTAGTGCCTGCTTGGGTGTCGGCGCGCCCGAGGCCGTATGGGCGGCCATCTTCCTGATCCTGTTCCACACGGTGGCCAAGTCGCTGCTGTTCCTGTGCGTGGGCACGGCCGAGCATCATATCGGCAGCCGCGATATCGAGGACATGGACGGTATGTTCAGCCGCATGCCGCACCTGACGCGCCTGATGATGCTGGGCATCATGGGCATGTTTGTGGCGCCGTTTGGCATGCTCGTGTCCAAGTGGGGCGCCCTGGTGGCGTTCGCGCAGACCGGCAACGTGCTCATGATCATGGTGCTTGCCTTTGGCTCGGCCGCGACGTTCTTCTTCTGGGGCAAGTGGCTTGCCAAGCTTTCGGGCGTCGACCCCACGGCTCAAAACGTTGAGGTCAATGTCCATAAGACCGAATGGATGGCCCTCAACACCATCGCCGCGCTGCTTATTCTGTGCTGCGTGGCGTTCCCGGTTATCTCGAGCGGTCTGGTGTCGCCTTACTTGGCCATGGTGTTTGGCCGCGTGCCGTACGTTATTGGCAAGGACGCCATGTATCTGATGGTGGTTATCGTGGCTTTTATTGCCGTGGTGTTGCTGACTTCATTCCGCGTGAGCAACAAACCGCATGTAAACGTATATCTTTCGGGTGTGGGAACCGACAAATATCGCCATTTCCGCGGCTCGATGGGACACGAGGTAAAGGCCGAAAAGCGCAATTGGTACTCGGAGGACGCCCTTGGCGAGAAGCGTATTGGCCCCGCGGGTAGCGTCGTGTGCTGCAGCATTATCTTGTTTGCGCTGCTGTGTTGCGCATGGATTGGGCCCGAGAGACTTGCCATGAGTGCGCCCTCGGTGCTGCGCGGCAAGTATTTTGAAGGTTCGGGTGTCGTGGGCATTTTTATTGGCACCGTGGCGTTTGCCCTGCTGGCGCCGCTTGTGGGTGGCATGATCGACGGCATCGACCGCAAGCTGTCCGCCCGCATGCAGGGCCGCGTGGGCCCGCGCCTGCTGCAGCCCTTCTACGACGTTGCCAAGCTGCTGCGCAAGGCCCCCGCCAGCGTAAACACCATGGACGATACCTATATGGCGTGCGCGCTCATCTTTACCGTGGTGGGCGGCGGCATCTTTGTGTCGGGCTCTAACACGCTACTGTGCGCTTTTATGGTGACGCTCGCCGCGATCTTTGTGGTGCTGGCGTCCGCCTCGACGCAAAGCCCGTTTGCCCAGGTTGGCGCCGATCGTGAGTTACTGCAGGTTATGAGTTACGAGCCCGCCGTTTTGCTGATGAGCGTGGGCCTGTACCTTGCCACCGACAGCTTCGATTCCATTGCTGTGACGGGGCAGTCGGCCCCCATCATCGTGTACAGCGCACCCATTTTCCTCGCGTTGCTCGCGGTGCTTACCATCAAGCTGCGCAAGTCGCCGTTTGACCTTTCGTACTCGCATCATGCGCATCAGGAGATCGTCCAGGGCGTCGCCACCGAGATGAGCGGCGGCACGCTGGCCAAGATGACCCTTATGCACTGGTGCGAGACCGTGCTGTTTTTGATGTGGGTGGGCATGTTCTTTGTTTGGGACAACCCCGTGAGCTGGGTTGTAGCCCTGGTCGTGATGGCCGCGACGTATTTTGTCGAGGTCCTGTTCGACAACACCTTCGCACGCAGCACCTGGCGCAGCTGCTTTAGGCTCGGATGGGGCGTGGCGCTGGTGTTTGGCCTGCTCAACCTTATGCCCATCCTCGTCGACGTATTTATTTAGGAGGCGGCATCCATGGATCATAAAATGTCGCGCTCGCCGTGGGTTATTCATTACGACGGTTCGAGCTGCAACGGATGCGATATCGAGGTGCTGGCCTCGCTCACGCCGCTGTTCGATGCGGAGCGCTTTGGCGTGGTCAATACCGGCAACCCCAAGCATGCGGATATCTTTTTGGTGACGGGGTCGGTCAACGCGCAGAATCTGCCCGTCGTGCGCCAGATTTACAACCAGATGCTCGAGCCCAAGTGTGTGGTGGCCTGCGGTATCTGCGCGTGTTCGGGCGGCGTGTTCCGCGATGCCTATAACGTAATCGGCGGCGTGGACCGCGCGATTCCCGTGGACGTGTACGCGCCCGGGTGCGCCATTCGCCCCGAGACCGTGATCGATGCCATTGTGGAGGCGTGCGGCATTCTGGACCAGAAGGAGGCCGTGATGCGCGCCGGCGGCGATCCGCTTACCGTGGGCGGCGCCGCTACTTGGGACGGTGGCGTTGAGCTGGGCGAGGACGGGTTTGTGGCTGCGGGGGCCGGGGCCGGGGCCGTCGCCGGTGACGGCGTCGAGGTCAACGTGTCCACCAGGTCCGCCGCGCCCGCCGCTGCAAAGGAGGCCGAGTAATGCAAAAGGCTATCTATGCCACCGTTGGGATCGACGAGCTTCTGTCGCATGTCCAGGCGCTCAAGGGCGTCGGCGCGCGCTTTGTGCAGATGCATGCCGAGCGCTGTGTGGATGACGGATCGTATCGCCTGGTCTATACGTTTATCAACGTCCGCGCTGCTCAGGAGAATATTGCGCAGGACGGCAGCTATGCGATCGAGAACCTGGTGGTTGAGGGAATTGATCAGTATCAGGAGATTCCGTCCATCAGCTCGTACTATCCGGCGGTATTTCCGTTTGAGAACGAAGCGCACGACCTGTTTGGGCTTGCCATTACCGACATGCAGATCGACTTTAAGGGCTTTTTCTACCAGGTCTCGACTGCCGAACCCATGAGCGTTATCACGCCCGAGGTGAAGGCCGCACGCGAGAAGGCCATGAAGGTCCGTGCCGCCGCCGAGGCCAAGGCGCGCAAAGCCGCGGCCGAAAAGGCCGCCGCGGCTGCGGCTGCTGCAGGGGAGGGTGCTGCGAGCGCCGGCGACGCCGCGGGCGCCGCTGCTCAGCCCGCTGCGGCTGCCGGCTCCGATGCTCAGCACGATGAGGCCGCTGCGAAGGCCGCGCTCAAGGCTGCCGAGATGGAGGCAAAGCTCGCCGCCATGGATCCCGAGAAAGCGGCCAAGGTCCGCGCGGCGCTTGCCGCTAAGGCCGCCCGCGACAAGCAGAAAAAGGAGGCGTAAGGTCCATGGCACATCGCTCCGTTATTCCGTTTGGCCCGCAGCACCCGGTGCTGCCCGAGCCGCTTCATCTGGACCTGGTGATCGAGGACGACCGCGTCATCGAGGCAATTCCGCAGATCGGCTTTGTTCACCGCGGACTCGAGAAGCTCACCGAAAAGCGCGATATGCACCAGTTTGGCTACATCGCTGAGCGCATCTGTGGCATTTGCGCCGTGGGTCACAGCTATGGCTATGCCAGCGCCTGCGAGCGCATGCTCGACATCGAGGTGCCCGGCCGCGTGCAGTATATCCGCACCATTCTGCACGAGCTTTCGCGCATCCACTCGCATCTGCTGTGGCTGGGCCTGCTCGCCGATGCCTTTGGCTTCGAGGCACTGTTCTATCGTTCGTGGACTCTGCGCGAGCAGATTCTCAAGATCTTTGAGAGCACTTGCGGCGGCCGCGTGATTCTGTCGATTAATGAGATCGGCGGCCTTAAGCACGATATCGAGGACTCCGAGCTGGTGGGCATTGTCGAGACGCTTGACGCCATGCGCCCCGACTACGAGGCTCTGGTGCATACGTTTTTGGACGATGCCAGCTGCGGCGAGCGCCTGCATGGCGTGGGCGTGATTAGCGAGAAGGATGCGCTGAATCTGTCGATGGTCGGCCCGTTCGGTCGCGCCTCGGGCGTGGATTACGACGTGCGCATGTTCGGCGACGGCGCCTATGCGGATCTGGCTGCGTTTGAGCCCATCGTTGCTACCGATGGCGATTGCTATGCCCGCTGCCAGGTGCGCTGTGCCGAGGTCACGCAGGCCATGGACATCATCGAGGAGCTTGTGGGCAAGATCCCGCACGACGGCATCGGCGGGCGTACCAAGCTCACGCCGGCCGACGGCGCGCGCGGCGAGGTTGTGATTGAACAGCCGCGCGGCGAGGCATATTACTATGTGCGCGGTAACGGCACCAAGAACCTGGACCGTTTCCGCGTGCGCACGCCGACGTCGCAGAACCTGGCGGGTCTGACGCATGCGCTGCAGGGCGTGCTCCTTGCCAACGTGCCCATGATTATCCTGACCATCGACCCCTGCATTAGCTGCACGGAAAGGTAGGTGCGGCATGAGTTTACTGACATTTGCCAAGACGGCCTTGGGCTCTATGGTCAAGCAGCCGGTAACGGTGTGCTATCCGCAGGAGAAGCTCGCGGCACCCGAGCGCTTGCGCGGGCATATCGTCAACGACATGGACGCGTGCATCTGCTGCGGCATGTGTGCGCGCCGTTGCCCGGCGGGCGCGCTCGCAGTCGATCGCAAGGGTGGAACGTGGTCGATCGACCCGTATGCCTGTGTGGTGTGCGGTGAGTGCATCGAGAGCTGCCCCAAGCACTGCCTGACTATGGACACCGCCCGCACCCCAGTCGCAGCGGACAAGACTCCCACAGTAGAAACCGAGCCGGAATAGCGCTGGAATAGAGCTGGAATAGGGGCCGGTGGGGCAAAAATGCCCCACCGGCCCCGCGCTTGAACGCGCGGTTGGACCGCCACGAACAAAACTATGCCGGATTACGGGGCTGGATAGCGAACCTCCGACCATACAGAAAATAGCAAAAACAAAACCGCAGGTAGACAGCCTGCCGTTTTTCAAAAAATGAGGGTATGGATGAGGGTCCCGACTTTAGCCCCGTAATCCGGCATAGTTTTGAAATGACGCCATATCCGTAACGGCCTTTGATCTCCCAAGGACGGAGGAAAACGGGTCATTTTTGCCTGATGGCTCCGAGTCGCACCCGTTTTCCTGCGAAAACGCCGTGTCTCAACTTTGGTGAGACATTTGTCTCACGCCCAAAACAGAATCTGGAACATGTGTCACCTGCCCAAATTGTGTCTCATTTCGTAACTTTAGGCTGTTGCAAGGTCTGAGACCGCGAGAAGGGAGACGCGATGAGTAAGTACACGAGGGGTCTCTTGGCGGTGATACTGGCCGTAGTGCTGGTATTGCCGGCTGCAGCATTTGCCATGCTGCCCGAGGCCAACGCTAGGTCCAGCACCGGAATGGACGGACCGGCCATGACCGGAAAGGTCGTCGTCGATCCCGACACCAGCGGACGCTGGGAAATCTGGGCGGCCGGTCACAACGGTAATAAAGTAACGACTCAAAACGTCGGCCGAATCTGGACCGACAAGACGGTCGAGGCAACTGAGGAAAACGAAGAGTCGGATTTTCTGACCACGCTTTCGGCCATGTCCTCGACGTCTAATTCAACCGTGACAGTCACCACGCCACTCGACATCGTGATGGTGCTGGATGCCTCCGGCTCGATGGATGATCCTATGGGTGGCGGAGATCGCACCAAGCGTATCGATGCACTGAAGGGCGCTGCGAACAGCTTTATCGATACCATCGCCAAACAAAACGAGGCTATCGAGGGTGTTGATAGGCAGCATAGGGTTGCCATTGTTAAGTTTGCGGGCAAGAAGTCCAACGATATCGGCAACAATATGTATCGCGACGGAGGGTACTCCTACAATTACACCCAGGTTATGAAAGAATTGACCTACTGTTCCGGCAGCAATGCGGATGATCTCAAGAAGAATACAATTAATCGAATTCAGCCTGCCGGCGCCACGCGCGCCGACTATGGCCTAGAGCTGGCCGAGAAAATCACTACCACTTATGGCCGCAAAGACGCCAAGAAGATTATTGTGTTCTTTACCGACGGTACGCCAACAAAGCAAAATAAATTCGATGCGGGTGTCGCCAACGCTGCCGTGACAGCTGCTAAGAATATGAAGGACGGCAAGGCCACCGTTTATACTATCGGCATCTTTGATGGCGCGAACCCCAGTGCTGGTATCCAGGATTCGGGAAAAAGCCAAAAAGAGAACAAGTTCATGCAGGCTGTTTCAAGCAACTACCCCAATGCCACGGCATGGGATGCTCATGGTGCACGCGCAGAAAACTCCGACTACTACAAGTCGGCGACCAATGCCGAAGAGCTCAAGAAGGTCTTCGACGACATCTCGCAGGCCATTACGTCGGAGCCGCCTTATCCGACCGAAATCCACAAGGGCTACGACGAGACCAAGTCCGGCTACATCACGTTTACCGATGAGCTGGGCGACTTTATGCAAGTCGACAGCTTCACCGAGGTCGTCATCAACGGCACGCCGTTTACCAATCCGAGCAAGACGGTCAACAAAGAAACCAAGACCGATACGTACGAGTTCGATGGCAAGGCAAAAGACCTGCTCATTACCGTGCAGCGTGCCGGCGACGACAATCCCCAGAAGGGCGATATCGTAACGGTCAACATTCCCGCGTCGTTGATTCCGCTGAGTCACTTTAAGACCGTAGACGGCAAGCTTTCGGTCGATACCGTTAAGCCCATCCAGGTGAAGTATGCCTCGAGCGTGAAGAAGGTCGCACTCGACAACCTGTTTACGCCCGAGAAGGTAACGGGGCTCAAGGATTACATCGAGAGCAATACGGCTGTTGCCAACGGCACCAAGACCGTGAGCTTCTACGCGAACAAGTGGAGCGGTGGTGCGTTGGGCGATACGGTTGCGACCTTTGAGCCGGCCGACACCAACCGCTACTACTACTTCCAGAAGCAGACTCCCATTTACACGGACAAGGACTGCACACAGCCCGCAAAGAATTCACTGGCAGAGAAAGGCACCTATTACTACAAGGATGAGTTTGAGGAGCAGGGCAAGAACGGCGAGGCCAAGCCCACCACCGCCGTCATCGAGTTCATCGGTGGCGACGCTGCCAAGTTTGACGGCGCTATAGTTGCCGACAAGGACGGAAACCTGTCGTTTAGCGTGGGAACCGCGCGCCTGGCCTTTATCGATGAGCTCCACACCACCAAGAAGAGCGTGGGCGGCAACAACACCGGCACCGCGACCGACGTTCTCAACCCCAAGTGGAATAACGTGTCCGCCAAGGCGACCGCGACGCATGTCAATTCCTACCTGGGCAACAACGGCAAGATCAGCTATAAGTACGACATGACGCCGGTAACGGTGGATACCAAGGATACCGAGGCCGGCTTTGGCCTGACCAAGGTGCTCGAGGGTCGCGACTGGACGAAGGAGGACACGTTTGAGTTTGGGCTGACGTCCGAGAACGGTGCCCCGATACCCGAGTCCGCGACAGCGCCCGTGACCGCGTCTGTGACCAAGGACGATCTGGACGACAAGGGTAAGGCTGTCATCGACTTCGGCACGATCAAATACACCGAGCCTGGCACGTACGTCTACAGGGTCAGCGAAAAGAACGCCGGGACCACGGTTGACGGCATTGCCTACAGCAAGAACGTCGCGGAGGTCACCGTGACGGTAACGCCCAACAAGAGGGGCGAGCTCGGCGCCGCTGTGAAGGTGACTTGGAGCGAAGCCGACGAGACCGAGTTCAAGAACGTCTACACTGCGGAGCCTGTTGAGTCCAGCGTTACCGACCGGATCAAGGCGACCAAGTCCTTGGCCGGCCGCGACCTTGCGGAGGGCGAGTTCAGCTTTGAGTTGCGCGAGGTTAAGGGCGAGGACTCCAAGCTTATCGAGACCGTCAAGAATGATGCCAACGGCAACGTTGCGTTCAGCGCCCTCAAGTACACCAAGGTCGGTCAGCACATCTATACGCTGCGCGAGGTTAAGGGCAATGCCGGCGGCGTCATCTACGACAAAACCGTCTATACCGTCGTGACGACCATCGCCGACAATGGCAAGGGCCAGCTTGTGGCTACGCATAAGCTGCAGGGTGCCGAGGACGTTACGAAGATTAAGTTTAAGAACTCCTACAGCGTGACCCCCGAGAACTCCAGCGTCACCGACAAGATCGCCGCGACCAAGGTCCTGGCCGGTCGCGACCTCAAGGAGGGCGAGTTCTCCTTCGAGCTCGTCGAGGGCGACAAGGTCGTCGCCAAGGGCAAGAACGCCGCCGACGGCAAGATCACGATGAGCAAGATCGCCTACAACGAGCCCGGCAAGCACACCTACACGCTGCGCGAGGCCAAGGGTAACGCCGGTGGTATCGCCTACAGCACCGCCAAGTACACCATCGTGACCACCATCACCGACAACGGCGACGGTACGCTCAAGGCCGAGCACGTCCTGAAGGGCACCGAGCCCGCCGAGTTCAAGAACTCCTACAACGTGACCCCCACTGAGTCCAGCGTCACCGACCAGATCACCGCGACCAAGGTCCTGACCGGCCGCGACCTCAAGGCTGGCGAGTTCTCCTTCGAGCTCGTCGAGGGCGACAAGGTCGTCGCCACCGGCACCAATGCCGCCGACGGCAAGATCACGATGAACGCCGTGAAGTACACCGAGGCCGGCAAGCACACCTACACGCTGCGCGAGGCCAACGGCGGAACCACCAGCAAGGGCGTCACCTACAGCGATGCCGAGTACACCATCGAGACCACCATCACCGACAAGGGCGACGGCACGCTCGAGGCGAAGCATGTCCTGAATGACGCTGACGAGGCGAAGTTCAGCAACGGCTACAAGCCGAACCCCAGTGACTCCAGCGTCACCGGCCAGGTCACCGCGACCAAGGTCCTGACCGGCCGCGAGATCGGCCTCGTTGCCGGCGAGTTCCGCTTTGAGCTCGTTGAGGGCAACAACGTAGTCTCCACCGGCACCAACAATGCCGACGGCAAGATCATGATGGATCCCGTCACCTACACCGCTGCCGGCAAGCATACCTACACGCTGCGCGAGACCAAGGCCGGCGCCACCGAGAACGGCATTACGTACAGCGCCGCCGAGTACACTATCGTGACCATCGTCAAGGACAACGGCGACGGCACCCTCAGCGTCGAGCACGAGCTGCAGGGCGACAAGAAGGCGATCTTTGAGAACGCCTATAACGTGACGCCCAAGGATTCCAGCGTCACCGACAAGATCAAGGCGACCAAGGTCCTGACCGGGCGCGATCTCAAGGAAGGCGAGTTCTCCTTCGAGCTCGTCGAGGGCGAGGACGCCAAGGTCGTCGCCACCGGCACCAATGCCGCCGACGGCAAGATCACGATGAGCGAGATCACCTACAACGAGCCCGGCAAGCACGCCTACACGCTGCGCGAGGTCCCGGGCGACGCCAACAACGGCATCACTTACGACGGCAAGACCTACACCATCGAGACGACCGTCACCGACAACGGTAAGGGCGAGCTCGTGGTAAAGCATGAGCTGAAGGGCGCCGACGAGGTGAAGTTCAACAACGGCTACAAGCCGAATCCTGACGAGTTCAGCGTCAGCGACCAGGTCAAGGCGACCAAGGTTCTGATCGGCCGCGACCTCAAGGAAGGCGAGTTCTCCTTCGAGCTCGTCGAGGGCGACAAGGTCGTCGCCACCGGCATCAACGACGCCGACGGCAAGATCACGATGAACGCCGTGAAGTACACCGAGGCCGGCAAGCATACCTACACGCTGAGCGAGGTCAACGGCGGAACCACCAGCAAGGGCATCACGTACAGCGACGCCAAGTACACCATCGAGACCACCATTACCGACAACGGTGACGGTACCCTCAGCGCTACGCACGAGCTGAAGAGCGCCACGCCTGCGACCTTCGAGAACACTTACAGCGTGACCTCGATCGATGCAGACCTCGACTTTGACCTGAGCAAGGCCATCGACGGCCGCGAGTGGACGGATGGGGACGAGTTCAGCTTTACCATTACCGCCCCCGATGGCGCCCCGCTCCCCGATCCTGCGACCGTAACCGTGAGCAAGCACGATGCGAAGGACGGCATTGCCGCCATCAAGTTCGGCAAGATTCGCTACACGGCCACCGGAACCTACAAGTACGAGATCCGCGAGAACGCGGGCAGCACGGTCGGCATGACGTATGACGCGCATGTCGCAACCGCCGAAGTGACCGTGACCGAGAACGGCGATGGCAGCCTGACCGCCAACGTCACCAAGAAGGAAAACGGACGCTTCACCAACACGTACCGCACTGAGCTTAACTACACCGCTGCCGGCGGTCTGTGGCTCAGCAAGTATCTGGACGGCCGCCCCATGACCGAGGGTCAGTTCACCTTTACCGTGACACCTGCTGACGACGCCTCGGCTCGCGCGCTCGGTCTGCTGCCCGGGGCTAATAGCTTCAAGTCCCCCGCAGCGGCAGAGGCAACGGTCGGACTGATCGACATTCTGGCTGGTCATGAGGTTAAATTTATGCAGGCTGACGCCGGCAAGACCTTCAAGTACACCGTGGCCGAAAAGAACGACGGCCAGCCCGGTTACACCTACGATGACGCCGTACGCACGGTGACGATCGCCATCGCCGACGACACCGCCGGTACGCTCACTGCTACGACGACCGTTTCCGGTGGTCCCGAGGGCACGCATGAGACGGTCCACAAGAGTGGCGAGAACAAGGTCGAGAAGGCCCTGGTGCCGTTCCACAACAGTTACAGCGCTACGACCAACACGCCTGGTGGCACCGCTGCTCAGGTCGTTGCCACCAAGACTCTGACCGGTCGCCCGATGGCCGACGGCGAGTTCTGGTTCGGCATCGCCTATCAGGGTGAGCTTGTGGCATACGAAAACCTCAAGCCCAATATCGGCGGGCACGTGAGCTTTGATACGCTGCACTACGACACCAAGATGCTTGCTAATCTTGAGGCTGCTGGGCTTGCTTATCGTACCGATAAGGACGGCAAGCTTGCCTGGACCATTAACTACACGGCCTACGAAGATTTATTCGGGCTGCCGAATGGCGTTTCCGCTACAACGTGGAGCTTTGGCTTTAAGGTTATCGTCGTCGACAACGGTGACGGTACCCTGACGGCGACGGTCGACTACGGCGGCGTCGAGCCCTTGTTCGAGAACGTCTACGGCGCCGACGCCGTGGATGCCGCGCTCACCGGTACTAAGAAGCTCCAGGTTGCCGAGGGCCTGACCCCGGCCGACATCACGGGTAAGTTCACCTTTACCGTGACCGTCGACGAGGCAGGTGCCCCGATGCCCGAGCGCACGACCGTAACCAACGACGCAGCCGGTAACGTGGACTTTGGCAAGATCCACTTTACGCTCGAGGACCTCAACCGCGCTCTGGGCGTGACGGACGATGCGACCGATAAGGCCGAGGCAGACGAAGCTGACGCATCCACGGAAAGCGGGGCCCGACGAGGCAGAGGCCGACGAGGCAGAGGCTGAAGAGGCCGACACCGATGCCAACGCCGACAAGCCCAGCGACGAGCCCGAGCCCGCAGCCCCCACCGCTCCGCGCTCGCACACCTTTACTTACACGGTGACCGAGTCCGGTAGTGCCCCTGGCGTGACCAATGACACCAACGCCACGCGCAAGGTTTCCTACACCGTGTCTGACGACGGTGCCGGGCATCTGAGCGTCAAGCGCGAAGGCGACGACAGTGCTGCCTTCACGTTTACCAACACCTACGGCGTGGCACCTACCGATTCGTCCGTGACCGATCAGGTCAAGACAGTCAAGCGCCTGACTGGACGCGACCTTGCAGCAGGCGAGTTCACGTTTGAGCTGCTCGAGGACGACGTGGTTGTCGCTAACGGCACCAACGACGCTAACGGCACCGTGACGCTGAGCCCGATTCGCTACGAGGCGCCCGGCACGCACACGTACACGCTGCGCGAGGCTTGCCCCAACGCGCTCGGCCTGTACAAGGGCGTCACCTATGACGGCACGACCTACACCGTCGTGACCACCGTCTCCGACAATGGTGATGGCACGCTGACCGCGGCGCACAAGCTCGAGGGAGCTACCGAGTCGGCTGGCTTTACCAACAAGTATCACGCCATGCCCACGCAGGTCTCCATCGGCGCCATCAAGGTGCTCGAGGGACGCGAGCTCAAGAAGGACGAGTTTAGCTTTAAGCTCGTTGGCGAGGACATCGAGTCTACGGTTGCCAACGATGCCGACGGCAAGATCAGCTTCGACAAGTTCGAGTACGACGAGCCCGGTACGTACGTCTATACCATCAGCGAGGTCAAGGGCGACGAGGCCGGTATGACCTATGACAAGTCCGTCTTTACCGCGACCGTCAACGTGGTCGACGACGGCGAGGGCAACCTCAAGGCGAACGTCGCCTTTACCAAGGGCGACAAGAGCGTCGAGGGTATCGTGTTTAACAACACGTACAAGAAGCCCGAGACGCCCGTGCCGACGCCTGATCCTGGCACGCCCAAGACCGTGACGAACATCGTCAAGACGGTCAAGGGTTTCCTGCCCACCACAGGCGACCAGCAGGCTGCCGCATTGCTTATGGCATTCGTCATTGCCATGGCCGGCGTCGGTGCCCTGGTCTGGGGTATCCGTAAGCGCTAGGCACGCTGGCAGCGCCCCGGGGCACAAAGCCCCCGGGGGACCCCTGACC
>OAVW01000255.1_pt1 | contig 18548 bp, 21 predicted proteins | sample 1495321 | NCBI WGS metagenome assembly OAVW01 (sample SAMEA2580108, study PRJEB22360) | human gut metagenome | biome: human gut; feature: human-associated habitat; material: faeces | place: Denmark | collected 2008/2010 | reverse complement strand
AAAATGTCCGGTCACCTCGCACCAAAATGTCCGGTCACCTCGCACCAAAATGTCCGGTCACCTCGCACCAAAATGTCCCACCAGCGCAGGGGTAATTTTGCCCCTGATGTCCCGGTCCTCAATCCCTCACCACGACAAAATGCACATGACGAAATCGCTTGCACCTGCACGAAAGAGCGTGTTAAGGTGATGGGGAACAAGCACTCAAACACAATTTTGGGGCGGCATGAAAGAAGCCGCCGGGGCGGTTGAACAAGCACCCCGACGGCATAAATGCTCCCCCTACACAATCATGCAAGCAAGGGGAAGCGTAGCTTCCCCTACTAATTACAAGCAGTACATGGGGAAGCCTAGCCTCCCCCTCGACAACAAAAAAACAAGGAGGAGACTGTGAACCAGTCTACCAGCCAAAATCAGAATGATGCTAGCACCTCGGCACCGCAGCCGGACCCCCGCATCTCTCACTTTCCCGAACTCTTCGTGAACTTCTCTCTGCCTTCACGCGCGCCCGTGATGCGCGCAGCTGACGGCACGAAAACCAGCCTTCCAGCGGTGCAATGGGAACGCCGCAACGGCAACCGAACCCTGACCTTGACCGCCGGTCACGTCCTTCTGCCCGGCACACACGAGAAGCTGAACATTCTTCCGTCGGGAAAAATTGCGGTCCTGATTCTGCATTGGCTCTGCACCGAAGCAGTGCGTGCAGGCGGCCCGGAAATTGACCTAGCAACGAATTGGCATGCCTTTCTTCACGACACCGGCATTCCCTGGAACTCTCGCAATGCCCGCGAAGCAGAGCGTCAGCTGCGCGCTCTGCTGGCAATGCGCATTGACACCACCGCCGTGGGAGTCGATGCAGACGGCGAGGAGACGATTCACACGACCAGCTGTGTGGTCGGGTCTGAAACCAATTTGACGTTCACTCGTGACGGGGATTTGAACGAGAAGAAGTCCCAGGTTGTGTTGAGTCAAGAGTTCTTTGATCGCGTCGTGTCTCATTGGCCGGTGCCGCATGGCACCCACCGGTGGGAGCAGCTGGTGGCCTCGACGAAGTCGCCGTTCACGCTGTTGCTGTGGTTGTGGCTCAAGCACCGCCTGCATTTTGTAGACCAGTCCGGCACGAAGAATCTTCCGGTGATTTCGTGGGAAGAGCTGGCGGAGCAGATGGGCCCCGACATCACCAGCATGAAGAAATTCCGCGAGTCATTCATCATGTCAGCACGTGAAATCGCAGAAATTGACCCGCGCCTTATGGCCCGCGTGGAGCGCGTCGATGCCCCCGGCAAGAAGAACGCCGTGACCGGCATCAGGCTGCACCCCAAGAACGACACCGCCCACTACAAGGGCATCACCGACTAAAAGCACACCCACCACTTCCGAAAGGCCCCACTACTCATGAGCCTGACTGCATCATTTGCAGGCTTCCTAGCCGCGCCCCCTGAAACCCGAATCACTGAAACCGGCCGCACTCTCACCCGGTTCAGGGTCGGAGTCAATGACCAATTCCGTGACGCGACCGGAGAATTTAAGGACCGCCCGACCATTTGGGTGAATTGCCAGGCCTGGGGGAACCTTGCCGAAGCGATTCGTGACGCGCATTTCCCCACGGGCACCGCCGTGGTCTGCACCGGCGAGTGGCGACAAAATGACTGGACCGACAAAGCCACTGGCGAGTCGCGTTCCACCCGATTTGTCGAAGTTGAGCACCTGGGCGCAGACCTTGCGGTGCGCCGCAAGAGCCAGCCCGCCGCGCCGGTGGCGCAGCCGGCGGCTGACCCCGCAGCCGACACCGCCGCGACCGACGGTGAGGAGGTGAACCCGCTGTGATGAAGTTTCCGGCATGGATGAATCACCCTGTGGTGCGAAAAATCCTGAACCTGGAGCCGGTGCCTGATCCCGGCACGAAGCCGGAGCAGGCACCGGCCGCGCAGCCGGCCGAAAAACCCCCGGCACCGGGTGCCGGGGAGAGCCCGCAGGACACCGCGGAGTTCTTCACCCCGATTCCCACGAAGCCGACCATTGGTCAGCGGATTTTCCGCATTCTCGCGTTCTCTGTCCTTATTTTGTTGGTGTGGATTGGTGTTCGCACGGTGATTTGGGGCAACCAGTCCCGGCAGGCGGCGGCACCGGTTCCGATTTCGGCAACGTTCCCGGCCGCTACTGCTGAGGGCACCGCCTCGCGGGCCGCCGTGGCGTTCTTGACCTGGCAAGAAGGGGAGGCGGGCGTGCAGGCACGCGCCGCAGCCCTCAAGCCTTACTTCTCCACCTTGGGGGATGCTGACGGCAAGATGGGCTGGAACGGCAAGGGAACGCAACGTGCGGAGAATCCCACCGTGATGCGTGTTCAGGTGCTGGATGAATCCACCGCCCGCGTGCTGGTCGTCGTAGACGTTATTAACGGTGAAGCACGCACGACCACGGGCCTGGAAATGACCGTAAAGGTCATCGACGGCGCAGCCGCCGTTGTGGGAACCCCCGGCGTGGTTTCGGTGCCGACCGCACCGACCATCAAGGCCACCGCCGCCTCACAGGTGGACAGCGAGCTGACGCAGGCGACTAAGCCGGAGGCGCAGTCGTTCTTCTCCAATTTCGCCACTTCGGACAGCCTGGATTCTGTGGCCGCGCCGGGTGCGAAAATTCACGGCCTGGCCGGTGCCTGGGGCACCGCCAAGGTCACCACCTGGGCAGTGAACGCAGGGGACGAGAAGACCCGCACCGCCACCGCTGAAGTCACCTTTGAAAAGGACGGCGTTCAGCTCAAACAAGTTTTCACTCTCTCACTGGTCAAGGTCAGCGGACCGTCTGCTGACCAATGGAAAATCTCTGAGATTCACGGAGGAAGTTAACATGCTGGAACTTGCAACTTTGCCTTTGGGTTTGACCGACTTTAGCGACATGAAGAACGTCGTGCTCGGCATTGTCGGCAACGTCATCCTCATCATTCTGGTGGTTCGCGCAGCCGCAGATTACGGAAAGCGCGACTGGGGCGGCCTGATCACGAACGTCATTTTTGGTGTCATTGTGGGCTTTTTCGTGTGGTTTAATGACCAGGCGGTGGCGCTGCTCAAGCACCTGGGCACGCTGGTGTTCGGCGGCTAAGGGGGCACCATGGCTCGCGAAGGACAAACTGTCTCGCGGCATCTGAAATTTGAAACGCGCCAGCACAAACTCGGCCTTGATTTGGGCGAAGGCATTCCCCGAAAGACCCTGATTCTGGGGCTCATCATCTTTCCGCTCTGGTGGGTGATGGTGTTCTCGATTCTGCACGGCGTGAACCAAATCACCGGCATGATTTATCTGTTGCCGCCGTCGATGTTTTTGTGGTTCGGAACCCAAGAATCAGACGGCAACCTGCGCAGGATGCGGTTCACGCAAGGTTTGTTGCGGGTCCGCTACGGTCTCACGAATCACCGCCCGGTGATTCGTTGCGGCCGCCGTGAGGCTGACCCGCGCGAGTTCGTGCCCGCGACGGTGCGATTTGGCCAAGGCCTTGGGTCTTTGGTGCAGAAAATTGTTCCGCGGAAGAAGCAGGCAGGCTCTCAGGAGCCGGTCACGATGGCCCCGACCCTCTGGCTGGTCGGTGGCGACCAGCTGGATGCTGTCGGGCAGCGGGAAGCTGCCCGCCGCGCCAAGAAGAGGAAGGCATAAACATGGACGTTATCGAGAGGGTCCGAAACGCCCTCGGATTCAACGCTGAGCGGGCGTTGCCCATGCCGGTGCATCAGCTTATCACTGACGGGTTGCTGTTCACCGAGGACCACGCCGAGGCATGGTTTACCGTCGGCGTGCAGAACCTGGACACCGCCGCAGAGGCGGTCTGGGATGAGTCGCTGGATTCGGTGAAGAAGTCGATGTTGCAGGCGGTCGGTGAGCACGACTGCATGATTCGCATCATGTGGAGCGAACACCGAGGCGAAGACTATTTGCGCTCTGTCGAAGGCAACTATGACCCGGCCTGGGGCAACGGCGCGGCCTGGGCGGCCGATTATGCCTCGAAAATTGATGAGCTGCACTTGCCCGACCGCACCGTCATGCTGGGCGTAAACCTGGGAGAGCGCACCGGCGGGCCGGCCCGCCTGATGCGCAAGGCTGAGAAGGCCTCCGGCTTCCAGCACGGGCCGGTCAGTGATGCAGAGTTGGCCGACGCGATGGTGGCGGCTCGAAGGATTCTCAAGGTGCTGGCCGCTTCTCCGCTGGCGGTGGAACTGGCCAGCGTGGAGGCGATTTCCTGGATGCTCTCTCGCGAGTCAGGCCGTGCCAAGGCGCGGATTCCCGCCACCGGCACGGTGCGCGGCGCAGCCCTGGGGCATCTGTTGTCCTCAAAAATGGTTCCCTACCCGGGCCATATCGAATTGCTCGATGAGCACGACACCCCGGTGGTGTTCAAGGCGATTTTGCCGATTGTGTCGTTCCCTGAGGATTTGACTGCGCCGGGCAATGCCGACTGGGTCGAGGTGCTCTCACGCATCACCAAGATTCGCGAGGTGAGCGATGGCTACGGTATCCGAACCGATGAGGTGCCGGTGCGTGCTGATGCCACGATCCGGTTTAACAACTTGTCGCGCCAGTCAGCGGCCCGGATGGTGAACGAGGCACGCCGCACCGCAAAAGAGCAGCGGCAGTCGGCGGCGAAGGGTTCAGCCGAAGAGGTCCCCGAGGAAGTCGAAGAGGCCGAGACGGCTAATGCCCGCCTGCTGACGCAAATCAAGCGTGGCGGCACCTTTTTGGTGGAACAGTCTTCCCGTGTGATTGTCAGCGCCTCTAGCCTGGAGGAGTTGGAAGAGAACATTGACGCGGTCACTCATGCGTTGGGTGAAGAAGACATCATTGTGGCCCGCGGTGAGAACGAGCAACGCGACTTGTGGTTGGAGAATTTGCCCGGTGACGCGCTGCGCGTCACCGACCTGAACCACGTCCAGACCGATAACGGTTTTTACGGCATGTTCTTCTGGGCTGGTTCAAGGTGTGGTGATGAGCGGGCGGGCATGTCCGGGTTCGTGCATGGCACGACCGTGGAGCCGTTCAGGTCGTCGGTTTCTTCGGCGGGTGAACGCGGCGACACCACCTCCACGCTGTACGGTGGCCGCTCGGGCCGCGGTAAAACGACCGCCATGATGCTGGAGCTCTTGTCGGATTTGGTGGAGCGTCCGTCCTGGACGGTGTTGTTCGACTGGAAGGGTGACACCGGAGGTGCCGCCCTGACGGCCCGACACTATGGAGTTCCGGCCAGCATTGTGGAGCTGGGCGAGGAACATTCCGGCGCAGCCGACATGTTCCGCGCGTTCAGTCGTGCACAGGCACCCATTGCGGTGCAGTCCATGCTCATGATGCAGGCGAAGGACCGCCGCATGGCAGACGTTGCCACGTCCGCATCGTTGCGCTTCGCGACCGAGGAGGCCGAGGAGGCCGAAGTGCCTTCGACCTGGGGCGTGATTCAGCGCATGGCCGCCAGCGGAGACGCGGACGTGCAGGCGTTCGCCGCCTATTTGCTGGACCTTGCGAAAACGCCCATTGGCCGCATTGTCATGGGAGAGCCGACCGCTAATGCGGGTCTGTCTTCGGAGCCGGGCTTGTGGATTGTGCAGGCTGCGGGTTTGTCGTTGCCCTCGTCTGAAATCTCGTTCAGCGATTGGGACGCTCAGCAGCGATTGAGTGTCGCCCTGATTCAGGGCATGACCTCATTTGCACTGGCCATGTCCTCGTCCAAAGCATTGCGTGAGATGCGCAAGACCGTGGCGGTGCCCGAGGTTCACATTCTGCTGCGTGCGACCGGTGGTGCCGCGTTTTTGGACCAAATCGCGCGTATGGGCAGAGCATTTAACACCTCGCTTGTCTACGATTCGCAGGATTGCACGTCGATTTTGGCGCTTCCGGGTCTGGTGGAGCAGTTGCAGGGTGTGCGTATTTTCCAGCTGACGTCGAAGGCGCAGCAGGATGCCGCCGCGGAGCTTCTGGGCCTGGAGCCCTCAGTGCAGACGCGGGCGCGGATTCTGGCGTTGGCTCGTGATGAGACGGATATTCGCAAGGTTGCTAAGGGGCGCGCGTTGGTTCGTGATTGGCGTGACCAGGTGGCCGAGGTCCAATTTACGTTTCCGTCAGAGCAGGTTCAGCGCCTGCTTTCGACGGACCCGAACGCGACGAAGAAGAAGGAGATGGAGTCATGATGAAGAAGAGCGTAGCGCTGGCCGCTGGTGTGTTGGTGTTGGGTTTGGCTGGTTGTGGTCAGGGTGCTGGGTCGCAGTCGCAGGGTGTGTCTGATGGTGGTCAGCAGGCGGCGGCTGATGCAGCCCTGGCCTGGTTCAAGGCAACCGACCGCGGCGCGTGTGAACTGGAATCGGCAAGCTACAAGTACCACGCAAGTGATTGCTCGACGCAGGACAACAGCACCCCGGCATGGAGCAGCGCTGAAAATCGACATGTCCTCCGCACTGTGCGGTGGGGCAAGGATGCCTGGGCCGTCGTGATCGCCGACGGCGAGAACGACAGCACCCCGGCAGTTCTTGGCATGGTGAACGAGGGCGGCCGCTGGGTCCTCAAGTCCCGCGGCGAGTTGAACAGCATTGCCAAGGGCTCGAAGAATAGCGAGTGCGCAGCTTTGAGCGGTCCGAACGCCCCGGAATGCGCGGACTAATCATGAAGCAGCAGATGCAGCGCATCATGCGCCCGGTCGGCACCGCCGCCGCGTTCATCACGCGCCCGGTGGTGCGCGGCATGGGCTGGGTCTGGGCCGCTTCCCCGCTGGGGCAGCTCTGGGCGACGTTGCCGCCGAAGGCAAAGCGCGCGGTGAAGGTTTTCAGCATCACGTTCTGGCTGTGCTGGTTTGCCGGGGCAGCCTGGGCCGCCGGTGGCGGCATCGCCTCAGTCTTCCCGGCTCGTCCCGGTCAGACCCTCGCCAACGCCCTGGACCCCTTCACCTTCTATCAGGATAAAACCGCCGAGCCGCCGGGAAATGTCCCGGCGGACGTCATGATTGGCTTAGCCGGCATGGTCTTCATCGCTGTGGCGAGCTTCGCGTGGGTTATCAGTTGGCTCATGACCGGCATGATTGGCGGCAGCTCCGCCTTTGAAGATGCCTTTGACATTTCCCCCATGCTTTCCTCAGCCATGGGCGAGCTGGCCGGGTGGCTGCTTCCGTCCTGTCTGGCCATGGGCGCGGTCGTCACCTATTTTGACGTCGCGCGTCAGAAGTCAAACACCGCCAACGGCCTGATTTCCTTCTTCACCATTGGCATTATTTCCCTGGGTCTGCTGATTTCTCCCGCCTCGTTCGTCGGCGGGCTGAACATGGGCCGCGACATCGGGCAGAAGGTCGTTTCCACGGTCGTGAGCTCATCGCCTGTTTCCAGCAAAGAACCGTTTGAATGGGAGACAAACTACAGCGCCGAAAACAACACGAAGTCCTTCGCGTTGCAGGTGCAAGATGCCTACTGGCGCACTTTCATCGTGACCCCCTGGTGTATCGGTGAATTCGGCGGTGACATGGGGCTATGTCGCCAGCACGGTGCCGAAGTGTTGAAGAAGAGCAAGTACGACGAGAGACACAGCTACTACGAAAAGCAGATTATCGACAAGCAGGGAGATAATCAGCATCTTCAGAAAATCCTTAAGGGGGACGATTGGTCAGGCCGTGTCGGCTTGGTTCTCTTCGGCGCACTCATTGCGCTGATTGGTTCAATCCTTGTTGGATTGCTGGTTTTCAATGCGCTGGTGGCCTGGTTCCAAGCCGTTCTCTTGCTGTTCTTGGGTGTGTTTTTCTTGCCGCTGGGCATTATCCCGGGCGTGAGCCGGTCCTGGCTCATCAACTGGGCCACGCGCCTGGTCGGCGCGGTGGTCGTGAACGCCCTTATGATGCTTCTACTTGTTTCGACGATGGGCATTATCGCTGGTATTTCCACCAGCGCGGCAGAGTGGAATCAACAGTTGATTACTGAAATTTTCGTGCTCTTCGCGGCCTTCGGCCTCAAGGGCGTGGTGCAGCAGATGGTCAATTCGGCAGGGGCCGGCTCTGGCGGTGTTTCGCAGCTCATCATGATTCGGGCGATGTCTCGCACCGGTCACCTGAGCCGCCGCGCCGCCAGCGGTGCCGCCTCACGGGTGGGCCAGGCAGTGCGCAGCCGCGCGCCGCGCCGCGCCGCCATTGGTCGAGAAAGGACCGGAACTCATGCATGAGATTTTTGACAAGCTCGAGAGCCAGTCAGAAAACCGTTCGCCCCGACCCGATCCGCGCCAGCGCGGGCGGGGTCGGGGCTCCGGCCCGAAGCGTGGCCGCGGTGCTCTGGTTGCTTTGTTGCTCATCTTCTTGGTGGTGGCTGGCTTCGTTATCACTCAGCGCGGCGGCCGCGGGGTTAGCGGTCAGCCGGCCGCCGCGCCGAGTCCGTCCCTGGCAGCTCCGCAAGGAGCCCTGGACACGTCACCGTCGGCAACGAGCGAGTACAGCCTGGGGGCAAATCCGAACGCGGTAGAAGCACGCCCGAGCGCGAAAGCGTCCGTGGTGCCGATTGCCGCACCGGAACGACAGAACCCCGACCGGTCCAACCCGGACGAGGTCATGCGCGCGTGGGCTGTGACCTGGAGCTGGCGCGAGAGCGCCAACGACACCGCCCGCGTGGTGGAATGGTCCGAGCCGTACAGCGACGTGACCATGACGGACGCATTCGCCACCAAAGACCCGGTGGTGGGAGTACAAGCCCCGTTCATGGTGACCAACACCGAGGTGTTGCCCCGGTCGAAGAACCAAGGCATAGATACCAGCTTCCGCAAATCTCGCGTGGTGAAGGTGACCGTGAAAGACCACCGCGACGTGCAGGTGACGCTCACCTGGGAACTCACCACTCTTGAGGATTCCTCCGGGCAGTGGATGGTCACAGAGGCCTCGATGACGTCCTGGGAAGGAGCCGCACGATGATTCGTGAAGCCCTCAAGCTGGCAGCAGTGAACGCTCTGCGCGGCGTGCTGTTCAAGTTCGTGCTTCCGGTGGCCGCCGTCCTGGTTCTGGTCGGTGGTCTGATTGGTGGAGTCGTGGCCGCGATTTTCGGCGGCACCGGCTCCGCCGCTCACGCCGGCGACTGTTTCGCCAGTGGCACCGGCGGCAAAGCGACCGCTGTTCATGCCTCGCAGGTGGAGATTGCGCGGGCGATTGATGAGGGAGTGCGGGAGCTTGGCTTTTCTGGTCAAGCGTCCCGCATTGCCATTATTGCCGCTTATGGTGAGTCGTCGCTGGAGAACATCAATTATGGCGATGGAGCCGTCAATCCTGACGGCTCCATCGCCTCTAGTATCGGCATTTTCCAGCAACAAAACAGCTGGGGCAGCCGTGAGGAACGCATGAACCCCAAGATTGCCGCGCAGCTGTTCATTCTGGGTCCCAAGCGTGGCGGCGGTGGCCTGGCGGATGTGCCCGGCTGGTCTGGGATGAGTGAGACGGCGGCGATTCACGCCGTGCAGAAGAACGCGGACCCGAACCACTATGCCCGGTCGGTTGCTCCAGCGGACGCTGTCATCAAGGAAGCCGGAATTGATGTGAGCCGCTCCGGGAAGACCTCGAATGAGGGTGAGGCGAAGGCTCAGGGTTCTGGCGCTGCTCAGAGCGCAAGCTCTGGCTGTGGCACCGGCGCGCCCGGCGGCAATGCACAGGCGGGCGACACGTACCCGTGGATTTCCCGCACCCCCGGACCCGGCATCTATCACGAGGACGGGTTGGGCTTCTACTTTGGCGAATGCACTAGCTACATTGGCTGGAAATTGAATGAGTTGGCCGGAGCATCTGGCGATGATCCGACCAACTGGCCCATTGGCAACAACAAGGGAGGCAACGGCTCACACCTTGGCAACGCAGCCGAATGGCGCGACGCATGGGTGGCCCGCGGCTGGCGAGTGTCCACCACACCGGTGGCAAACTCTGTCGCCTGGTGGGGTGCCTACGGTGGCAGCGGCATCGGTGAAGCTGGACATGTCGCCTGGGTGGATGCCGTGCAGGAAGACGGCCGCGTGATACTCAGCGAGTACAACAACCCTTCGCTGGCACCTCCCGGGCACCGGTACTCGAAGCGTCCGGCGTCAGTCTCGACCGCTCAGGCATACCTCGTTCCGCCGGATGAATTTATCAAGACCGCGGCAAAGCCGGAGGAGAAAAAGGAGGACGAGAAGACCGACGAAGAACGCCCGGCACCGGAGACTTCCGGTGAGGAGCCAAGCCATGAAGAGCAGCCGGCACCACCGGGTGGGGGGCGCACAAGCCGCCGTTGGAGCGGCGGCTAGGGTGTATTTTTGGGTGTATCTTTAGGTGTATTTCGGAGTGTTTCCTGTGCCTACCACCCCCCGCCCTGTAAAATTCCCTTAAAACCACCATAACGTCACCGACACCTCACACACGCTTCGTCCCTCATTGTGTGTGAGGTGTCGGTGACTAATATTCTGTTTTGGGAATATAGGGGCGGGGGGTGGTTGGCAGTGGAGAGCTTGGGTTGGTCAGGGGTTGGGTTAGTGGTGAGAGAGGGACAGATGAGAAGGAAGAAGAAGGATAAGGAAAGAGAAGGTGATGAGTGATGGTGACTGAAAGGGATGTGAAGGTTCTGAAGTTCATGAGTGGTTTTTCATGGATGACAGCAGAGCAGATAGCAAAGTTGATGGGGGTGAGTTTGGTGATTGCAAGGAGGAGGTTAAGGGCATTGGGAGAGTTGGGGTTGGTCGAGTCTGAGAATGTTCTGGGGTCGAGGAGGCTGTTCTATTGGGTGGGCAGGGAAGGCTTGGAGTTCTTGGGTGTGGCTGCGGAGTGGTCTGTTCCGAAGGGTGTTCGGTTGGGGCAGATGGAGCATGACAGGGTTGTGGTGGATTTGGCGGTGGATTTTGCGTTGAAGCACCCGGATTTTGACGTGGTGGGTGAGGCGCAGATTCGGCGGTTGGATGGCAAGTTGTTGGAGGCGGGGGATGAGCCGGAGTTTGCGTTGAAGCGGTATTCAGGTGGTCGGTTCGTGAATGTGTTTCCGGATGTGGTGGCGATTGGGCCGGATGGTCAGAAGTTCGTGCTGGAGTTCGAGCATTCGGTTAAAGATAAGAAACGGCTGGTTTCACTGATGCGTGCTTATCTATCGAGTGAGAAGGTGGCGGCGGTGAAATACTATGCGGTGCCGCATGTGATGCCGAGGTTGCAGGCAGCACTTGACGCGATCAGTTCAGAAATGGTGTTCTTCGGCGGCAAGCCAAAGATTCAGATTCAGGAGCTTACAGTGGAGCAGGAAGGGCTGTTGTCATGAGCCAGAACGCACGGCTAAGTGAAAAGGACGCGCAGCGTCGCAATGGTGCGAACGGGCAAGGCTGGGATGAGGCGACAATTCGCCGCGTCCTCGTGCTGGTGGTCGGTGTGACCAACCCGCTGGTGTGGATTTCGGCAGTGCTGACGGTGGCGGTAGGTCAGAAGCGGTTCACGTGGTGGCATGTGAGTGCCGCCGGTGCGGTGCTGGCGACAGTCAGTGCGCTCTTCGGTGGGGTCCGTGGCTACTTTTTGCCGTGGCGTGAGATTGTCGCGCAGATGAAGGCGGCCGGGTTCGCGGGTGCCTCCACCCTGGGGCAGTTCGCCGCAGGTCGGGTCGGTGAGTGGATTCTGGCTCAGGCACCGTTCGGTATCGGTGCGGGTGTGCTCATTGGTGGGCTCATCATGTGGCGGCGCGGCCGATTCGCTGCTGAATGGCGTGATGAGGAGCCGGAGCTGCACACCATGAGCCCGCGCGAAGCGCGCGCTGTGAACGCGCGCGTGGAACGGAAGAAGAAGAAAATGGGCCAGTGGGCAAACACGGCTGATGTTCAGCGGCTCGATGATGTCGCGGTGCGTCTGGGCGTGTCCAAGCCCGGATGCGAGCCGGTGGACATTCCGCTGGGTGCGTTGCGGTTGCACAGCATGATTTTTGGGCCGTCAGGATTTGGCAAGACGACCACTATTCTGGAAATTATCAAAGGCTTGACGGTGGCACCGGCAGCGGCACCGTTCCACATTGGCACCATTTTTGTGACCATGAAGCCGGAGGCCGACATTACCGAGAGCCTGCGCAAGATTGCGCAGGCGACCGGCCGCGGATTCCACGTCATCACGCAGGACGGGCACGGAGCCACCACGACTTACAACCCGTTGAAGCATGGCACGGCACAGATGCGCGCCAATGTGCTGGTGGGTGCTGAGGCGAACGCCGCACACGGCGGCTTTTCAGAACCGCACTATCAGCGGCTTGGTTTGCGGTCCACTCTGGTGGCGTTGGAAGCTCTGGAGGCGGCGGTGGCTGCGGGTCTGACCTATCGTGCAGGCGGCACGCTGCACCCTTGGCGGCTGGACGTGAAGCACGTGGCGCGCATGATGTCCCCGGCTTCTCTTGAATCGGTGCGTGACTCACTCGGCGGCTCACCGGTTGCCGTACGAATTTCCGAATGGCTGGATGAAACAGCCGCGGATTCGTCGGTAACCTCTGGCGCGGCGGGCATGCGAAGTCGTTTCGCGGCCGTGGCAGAAGGTGCGGCCGGTGCGGTGCTGGTGGACGAGCCCGACGGGCTGGATTTGGAGCAGGCCATTGTTGCAGGTGACATTGTCGTGTTGAATTTGGATGCGGCGCAGGATTTGGAAGCCGCCCAATTCATTGCGAATCTGGCGATTTCTGATTTTGTCTCCACCATTGCACGGCTTGGACATGCCGGCTGGCACATTGACCCGGCAACGGGTCAGCAGAACCGGTTGAACTTCCTTGTGGTCGATGAGTTCGCCGCACTCGGGGCCACGGGACTGATCGACGCTGTCGAACGGTCCCGCAGCCACGGCGCGGCGGTCATGCTCAGCGCGCAATCCTACACCGGCCTAGGCGTTATCGGTGAGGGTTTTCTGGAGCGTGTGAGCACCTCCACCACGGTGAAGCTCATTCACCGGTCGGAGGCTGAGGCGGAGACTCTGGCTCAGCTGATTGGTACCCGCAAGGGGTGGGCGGAGACGCAGCAGACCTTCGAGGATTTGGACGCTTTGGGTTCGCAGTTCCGCGCGTCGGGCCAGGGGTCGTTGCGTGAAGTGGATAAGTTCAAAATTCATCCCAATACGTTTAGGACCTTGGCACCGGGTGAGGTTGTGGCCGTCTGGGGTGTTCCGCAGCTGAGGGCGGAGGTGGTCAGCGTGCGGAAGACCGCAACCCCTAACCCTGAGGTGGTCGAGCCGCAGGAGACGGAAAAGGTGGAGGCTCAACCGGAGGTTGAAGCTCCAGCGGTGGAGCCGGTGCCGGAGAAGAAGACGGAGCGCGAGAAGCCGCGGGCTGGTTCTTCTGATGAGATGTGGGGCTGGAGCTAACCGCTAAAAAGAGAATCCCCCTCAGCACGAGGGGCTGAGGGGGATTCTTTCATGTCCGCCGCAGGGCACCAAGCCCTTTAGCTCTTCAAGCTTAACATCTTGCGCGGGCAAGTGTAGCCGCTCCGCGGCGGCGCGCTGCGTGTTGAAGCTGGCGGCGAGAAAATCCGGACGCTGGGGTTTTGGCTTACCCCGGGGTAAATCAAAAAATCACGTCTCAGCTGGCGCTGTGACGGACACTAGAAGCAACAGAAAGGAAAAAATTCATGAAAAAAACTCAATTCGTGCAACATGTCATGGTGGGTGCGGTCGCATGTCTGCTGGCCTGGTTCATCGGGCTCTTTGAGATGAGCGCCCTCATCATGCCGCCGGTGCTGGCTTCGGTGCTTCTGCTGTGCTGTGCCAGTCTTCTAACCTTTGGGCCGCGCGCTTTTGACCAGGTGCAGGCTTCACGACTTGTGGCGGTGGTACTTGGCATGGCGGTTGGTTTGGTTGGTGCCGGTGAGACAAGCGGTGTTTTCGTCCAGCCGGTGCTGACGGCGGCGCAACAGGGCGGTTCCATGTTGGCAACGGGCTTTGTTGCCTGGGTGATTTTTCAAATCATGGCGGAGAATGAACCATCATTTGCCGCAGCTCTTGATGCGAAAGTCGTTATTGCCGCCGGTGCGGCGGCGGGCTGGTTCATGCTGACCGGCACCTGGGTTTTCGCTCTGCTGCTGGTCATTCTGTTCACCGGTCACCGGCTGTTTCAGGCCAGTGGCCGGGGGTTGGTGAATCTGAACGGAATTCTGATTGTGAGCACTGAGGTGTTCCTGCTGCTGAACTGGTTCTTTGCGGTGTTCCTTGTGTAGAAACGATGAGTGCCCCGCCAGGCATCACGCCTGGCGGGGCACTCGAAAGATTCCCAATTGCTCAACGGTTGTTGAGCTGTTCCCGCCTTCAATGAAAGCCCCGCCGCCCGCAAGCGGCGGGGAGTGATAAGGCTGACGGGAACCTTTTGTGCTTCCAGATTAACACCTTGCGTGGACGGTTGCATCTGTTTTGGTCATTGTGCTGGTGAATTTTTTGGTGCTGGGGGTTCACGATCAGCAACAGGACGCTGTGCGTGAACCCCTTGCTTCCCTGCAATGGTGGGTGCATCTGGTTTCGTCATTGTGTCCAGATGATAAGAGCTTGGGATAGTGGGATTGGTCGTGTGGCGGGGTGGGGTGCGCAAGGTTTGGGGCTGTCTTCCCAGCTCCTAGCTACGCCCATTCTTCGCCCCGTGAAGAGAACCCGTCAAGCCCGCGTGGTGGTCGTCTTTTCGGGGCATCCTTTGGCTGGTGGCGGTGGTTGGGGGTTCCGGCGGGCTTGACAGAACCTCTCCCAGGGCATGAGCGCTGCGTGTTGGAGCTGGCGGCGACAGAGCCTGTCCGACCGGGCGGGGATAGTCGGGGCGGTGTGCGCGCAATAGTTGCGGTGTAATATATTTCACAGCATGCAAATTATATACATATGAAACATATCACAGTGTGCCATAATTGAATTGTAATTGAGTGTGCCATAATTGAATTAAATCAATGTGAAATAAATGCAAAGAAAACCGGCAATAACTTGTATTATTGCCGGTTTTCTTGCTATAATTGTTATGTTAGGAAGCGGAAATTCCTAACATGTTCAAGTCTAAGAATTACATTCTTTAGACATTCAAAATTACATACAGAAAGGAATTAGCCTATTGGATACTTTGGCTAACATTCCCGGTGACCTGACCGTTCTCGTTCTTTCCTTGACCCTCTGCAGGGTCGTTCTTCACTTCCTGAAGAAGGATAACGAACAAGAAAAGAAGTAAGGTTCACAATTTTCACTCTCTCCCGGTGTTACCAGCACCGGGAGGGGGTGAACCCCCTTGAATGTTCCTTATGTATCCAGGCTATCAAAGGTAATTACTATGAGCAAATTTTTTTGGGTCCTGGCCCCTCTTAATGTTCTTCTTTTTTACCGCGAACTGTCGCATTTTTCGGCGGCTAGTGTTATTTCCCTGGCGATTCTGTCAGTAGCTGTTTTCTATCAGGTGCGGGCTTATCGAGCCCTTCGGGAACATGAGAAGGCGCAGCACGCCTAAATCTCACAGCTGCACCGGTTCCATTCAGAGGTGAGACCCTCTCCATGGAGTACCCCCTTAAGGGGGTACTCCATGGTTATTTAAGGCATCTGTTATTTTTCACCGCAGAACTTGAATACATGCTACATTTACCTATAGCCTGTTTGATACAGGAAAAGGGACATAAAAAGCCCCTGGAGCCGCCACCAAAAGGTGGGAGAAAAAGGCTCCAGGGGCACCCTTGCACTTGATGCAAAGAACAGAAGGTGTGCATCATGATGCACACAGAAAGGCTAACACACGTGCGTTTTCTTTCAACCGCAGAAGCAGCAGAGCTTGCAGGGGTGACCCCCAGCGCGATTATTCAGGCGCGCAACGCCGGAACCTTGAAGCCCGCCGCCCAAATTGGGCGCACCTTCGGATTCACAGAAGAGGAAGTGCGGCGGTGGATTCAGTGGCGCACCGAGAATCCACCGGAAACCCGCCGGTGGGGCTGGAATGGCGGCACGCCGCGACCGCGAGGCACCACCCAAAAATAAAGTGATGCACCTCACATATTTTCACGCCATATTTTCTTGCTTATTTACTGTAGTTTACTATAGAATATATAGTGTAGGGACGGGGACGAGAAAACCCCAACCCACCGGCTGCACCGACCGGCGCGGCCGCCCCACAACAGAAGGAAAACAACATGTCAAAGCTGACCACTAAAAACTTGAACATCTCCACCCGTGAGGCGCTGGCGGATCTCGCAAAGCTGGGGGCCTAACATGGGATTTGGACTTCCGGTTCTCCTTTGGGTTCTTGCACTCTTCATTGTCTTAGTTGGCGGGATTCTTTCCCCTGACCTCGACGGGGTTATTTTTTCCAGTTTGCTGGCGCTGGCCTTGTCGGTACTGGCACTCGTTGCATGTATTGCCGTGTACGCTTCACTGAATCACTGAAAGAAGAACGCTATGTTGGAGAACGTTTCAACTGACCTTTTATGGTTTGCGGGAGGGTATTTTTTCACTCTCTTGGGTCTGGTCTGGATTGCGGCCCACTATCGGCAGCCTGAGCTAATCATCAAGGGTTCCATAGCTTACGCCGTGATTTGGGCGACTACTAAAATCGCCCTTCATATGATGCTATGAAAAGGTGCCCCACCCCCTGCAAGGGGGTGGGGCACCTTTTGCGTTTCTCTCACCCGAAAAAGAAGCCATTCAGCGGGCGAAAATACAGGTCGGAGATGCGCGCGGACTGTTCCAGTTCATGCGCGGTTGTGGTGCCATTCTCGCGTCGTCGCGCGAAGTCCTCCAGAGTGTCCAGGGTTGATTTCTCACCCGGTGCAGCCGGTTCAAGGCGCACCCGGTTGCGGATGTCGCCGCGTTCAAAGGTGGAACCAATGAAACCTCTGACCGCTTCGGCAGTCAAGGGTAGGCTGGGTGGTTCACATGTTGGGTTTGCCGGTGCCGCCCATTCAGCCAGCCCGGCTAGAGTGTCGGTTGCTTGTGCGGTGATGTCCCATTGGTGCGTGTCAGGTCTGCGGGATTCGACTGTGACGGTGAACAGGGGGGTGGGTTGATTTGTCATGTCTTTTCTCTCCATTTGCCTGTCTTCATTTTTGCATGCGAGCCTCACAGTGCATCGGAAACCCGCCGGTGGGGCTGGAATGGTGGCACGCCGCGACCGCGAGGCACCACCCAAAAATAAAGTGACACAGTTCATATTTTTCACGCCATATTTCCTTGCTTATTTGCTGTAGTTTACTATAGAATATATAGTGTAGGGACGGGGACGAGAAAACCCCGAACACCTTACCGGCGGCACCGAACCCGGCGCAGCCAAAACCCCCAACAGAAGGAAAACATCATGTTCACCTCCTCACCCCCACCCCCAAACGAACTTACGGTTAACCTGCTCGTCGCGTTCGGCCTCCTCCTAATCCTCATTCTGTGCGCCGCCTTTATTGGGTGGCCCGACCCTAAAACTGCTCGCAAGAGCAAGAAAAAGCTGACCGGGTATGTGCAGACGATTGAAAAAGAGAGCATCGACAAAGAATCACGTCTTAAAGATTTGAAAATCCGCGACTGGAACCCCTTCATCAAAGAAGAACGCATCATTGAGAGTCCGACGTATGATAACGTTCTCCGTCGCCGCCCCCACATCACGTTCAAGGCAAAGAGCCCGATTCAAGGCGAAAGCAAAGAAATCGTATCGAGCTTCACCCATAAGGACGGTGATACCTGGGTAATGGATGATGTGTACAGGGGCTGGAATGGTGACCCCGTAAATGCTGAATGGGAAAAAAGGCTCAACAGCATTATTCACATTGTCCCGTCCGATAAGGACTACTCCTACTGCACAACTGAGATTTGGAATTATCGCCTCTGCAACAGGAAGCAGCTCGAAGAAGAAGGCAAGGATCATGAGCATACCGGCATGTGCGAACTTATCAACTCGGTCAAGCACGTGACCTGGCATATTAAGGCGAAGGGGTAGCATTATGAGTGATTCGGTTATCACCTTTATTCTTGTATTTGTGGTGCCTGCTATCGTAATTCTTGCGGCATGGTTTTTCTTTGGTGGCTTTCTCCGTAAACTGGAGCGGGAAAAGCGAAGGTCCCCTAACGGTACTTTCATTGCGTTTAGCGTCATTGTATATCTTTATATTTCAGGTCTTCTAATTTTCATCTTTGCTTAGATTGGCAAGAAGTGGCCCACCCTGCACGGGGTGGGTCACTTTTGTTTATTTCAGTCAGATTTTTTCGATAAAGGAGCCCCAACGATCAGCGCAACCGCGCTGTATGTTGGGGCTTTTTTCGCGCCCTGACCCTGCATGCTCAGGATTGAAACACCCCTAGAAGCCGTAGGCGGCTCTGTGACGCCCGAAAATTCCTGAGATGCCTAATGATGCGCTGGAGCCCTAAAATCGCCGTAGAACCGCCTTCTAGGGCTTCCTGTGGCTGTTTATGGGGTGAATTGTCTCTGAAAGCTTGGAAACAGTGTTGCCTTCAATGCCCGAAGTTGCGCGAGTCACGCGCGCGTGTACTAGACCCACTTTAAGAAGGTGAGTAATTCTCAAGCACACGAAAACTCAAGCCGCGAACTCATGGCCACAAGGCGAAGACACAAGCGCCGCGCTGGAGCGCAGCGAAGCGAGCACCAGCGCCTGGC
>OAVW01000254.1_pt1 | contig 18628 bp, 14 predicted proteins | sample 1495321 | NCBI WGS metagenome assembly OAVW01 (sample SAMEA2580108, study PRJEB22360) | human gut metagenome | biome: human gut; feature: human-associated habitat; material: faeces | place: Denmark | collected 2008/2010 | reverse complement strand
TGAGGGCACCGTCCAGGGCGGGGTTGCAGGAGCCGAAGCTCGGCGCCTGATCAGCCGGGGTGAACGCCTCGGTGGAGGGCATGGCGATGGTGAGCCCGCGCATCCTACCGGCGAGGCAGAGCTCAACCGCCATGAGCAGGTGACCCGCACCTTCACGGCTCAGTGCTGGGCTCTGAACCAGGTGCGCCACGCCGGAGTTATCCAGGCTGAGGTGTTCGCCAACTCCGCGGGCGGCGTTGGAGTAGCGGTTGTGCAGGCGCACCAGCTCGTCAATAGGCAGGGCGCGGCCCACGGCGCCGAACGCCTGGGCGATAGCGTGCACATGTTCGGGGAAGACGCGGCAGAGCCTGCCGAGCTGACGCGCAAACTCTGCCGGACGCTGCGTGAGCACGCCCAGGAGGGTGCCAAGGTTCTGCTGGCGGTAGGCGTTGAGTAGCTGGGCGACGGTGGCGGGTTCAAGCTGCTCGACAGTGCCCATCTTGGGGAGGCGCGCTCCCTGGCGGTTGAGGGTTGCGGTGCCGCCGCGGCTACCCGCGGACTGCTCTGATGAGTTTTTGCCTGCTTGTGCGTCTACTTGTTGATAGTAGGTTCCCGACTGCGTCACGTTTTCACGACCTTGAGCTCTTCAGAGCGTTCGTTAGCTGATTCTTCGTAAGGTGACGGGCTGGGCTCAGCGCCTACCGGCAGATGGTTCGTGCACACACTCGACCGTCTACCGGGTCGTATAGTACCGGCATTCAGCTGTGTCTCGTTCCTTGAGCAGCTAAGCTATAGCTTCAAGACGTCAGCATCAGGACCTCAGCGCTGAGATAGTACCCAGTTCTCGGCGCTGAGATGTCAGCGTTGAGCCCTGCCCGTCGGTGCGGGCGCACGCGTGCCCTCGGGGAGGCGTCGGGCTGGGTTACCGCTGGTGACGAACCCGTTGCCCGTGCCGTGGAGGGGCGTGTGCGTTCCGCAACGCTTTTTAGGCTATCAGCTTTAGCGGGCAATTACTAGGGTTAGAGTAACTATTAACTAAGGTTGGACTATCTTTTGGGTTTTGAGAGCTTTACACGGGCGCTCTAGCCTGGAAATTTGGGGCTAGAAATTTAGAACCAGAAATCTAAGACCGGGAATCTAGGGAGCGGTAACCTAGGGGTCAGCAACCTAGACCGGCAAATCCACCCACTGCGTATCCCCCCAGGCCACGCTCGCCGCACCGGAACTCAAGCTCACCACCAGCTCCTCCGCACGCGATAGCTCCTCAGCGCGGTCAAACACGCCCACCGAGATGACCGCGCCCTCCGCACCGTACTCGGTACCCAACACGTTCAGGCCCGCGGCGCGCATCTCGTTCTCCAGGCGGCCAGCATCCGCATGCGAACTGGGCACCTGACCTACACGCAGACGCTCACGCGAATCGAATAGCGCACCATCCAGGGTCTGCACCACCGCATCCGTGTAGGCGCGCACCAGACCGCCCGCGCCAAGCTTAATGCCACCGAAATAGCGCACGACCACGGCCACCACGTCGGAGAGGTCGGTCGTGCCGTCCTCGCGGGTCTGGCGCGCCAGCAGCGCCTGCATCATCGGCACACCGGCGGTACCGGCGGGCTCACCATCATCCGAGGAACGCTGCACGTCGCGGTCAGCACCAATCACGAACGCCGAGCACACGTGGCGGGCGTCGTGGTAGGTCTTGCGCACCGACTCAATGTAGGCGCGGGCCTCCTCGACGGTGCTCACGCGCTTGATGTGACCGATAAATTCGCTACGCTTAATCTCGAGGAGGCTCTCGTAGGGCTCATCGCCGCGCGGCACAAGGTAGCGGTTGGCGCGGGTTTCTTCCTGCATGTGTCCTCCTCTAATCGGTACCTATCTATTGTGGCACAGCCCGTCAGGAGCACCGTCTATGTCCCAGTCTTCTTCCCCCGCCTCTACTCGCCTGCACCGTTACGCCCTGACCGGCGGCATCGGCAGCGGCAAGAGCACGGTCGCCGCCCTCTTCGTTGAGTGGGGCGCGTTCCTCATCGACGCGGACGCCATCTCCCGCTCCCTCATGGAGCCCGGCGAGGCGGTGCTCGCCCGCACGGGCGCGGGGGTTGGGGGGCACGGGGAGTGCGACGGCCGCCTCAACCGCCCCGCCCTGGCGCGCATCGTGTTCCATGATGAGCAGGCGCGCCTGCGTCTGAACGCGATTGTGCATCCAGCTATTCGTGAGCGTGCCGCGCAGCTGGTGGAGCAGGCGCAGTCCGAGCCCGGGTTCAGCGGCATTATTCTGGAGGACATTCCGCTACTCGTGGAGAGCGGCGACCCGTCCGCCTTTGAGGGTGTGGTCGTGGTGCGCACTCCCCTGGCGACTCGCCTGCAGCGCCTCGTATCTTCACGCGGCATGAGTGAGGAGGATGCGCGCGCCCGCATCGCCGCGCAGGCTACCGACGAGCAGCGTGAGGCGGTCGCAACCTGGATCATTGATAATGGCGGCTCGCTGGAGGAAACCGCCGAGCAGGTGCGCACCGTCTGGGAGCAGATGACCGCCGCCTAAAGCCCCCCCCCCGCATCACCCGGCACCTAAAACCTACCCCGGAACCCAACCTCTCCACAACGCAAAGAACCCCCTCACCTCCCAAACGGGAGATGAGGGGGTTCCCCTGCTCTAGGCACCCCACGCGGGGGCTACCTATCGGCTATTACGCCTGATGAGTGCTCATCTGAGCGGCAGATTAGTTGCCGGTCAGCTTCTTGCGGAGCTCAGCCAGTGCCTCATCCGATGCGAGGGTACCTGCGGAAGCGGGCTCCTCGGAGGAGTAGGAGGTCGGTGCGGGCTCAGCTGCTGCGGGAGCTGCTGTGGAGAGGGGGGGGCCCGGCTGCTGCAGCCTCTGCGTCAGCCTCGAGAGCCTTAGCAACCTGAACCTTGTGAGCCTCGAAGCGAGCCTGTGCCTCTGCGTACTGTGCTTCCCAAGCCTCGCGCTGTGCGTCGAAGCCTTCCAGCCACTCGTTAGCCTCGGGGTCGAAGCCCTCGGGGTACTTGTAGTTGCCAGCCTCGTCGTACTCTGCAGCCATGCCGTACAGAGCGGGGTCAAACTCGGTAGCGTTGGGGTCAACGCCCTCGTTTGCCTGCTTGAGGGACAGGGAGATGCGGCGGCGGTCCATGTCGATGTCGATGATCTTAACGAAGACCTCTTCACCAACGGAGACGACCTGCTCAGCCAGGTCAACGTGGCGGGTTGCCAGCTCGGAGATGTGGACGAGGCCCTCGATGCCGTCCTCAACGCGCACGAATGCACCGAAGGGAACGAGCTTGGTGACCTTGCCGGGAACAATCTGACCCAGAGCGTGGGTGCGAGCAAATGCCTGCCACGGATCTTCCTGGGTTGCCTTGAGGGACAGGGACACGCGCTCGCGGTCCAGGTCCACCTCGAGAACCTCGACGGTAACGGGCTGGCCAACCTCGACAACCTCGGACGGGTGGTCGATGTGCTTCCAGGACAGCTCGGAAACGTGAACCAGACCGTCCACGCCACCCAGGTCCACGAATGCACCGAAGTTGACGATGGAGGAGACAACGCCCTCGCGGACCTGACCCTTCTCCAGCTCGTTGAGGAAGGAGGAGCGAACAGCGGACTGAGTCTCTTCCAGGTATGCACGGCGGGACAGAACAACGTTGTTGCGGTTCTTGTCCAGCTCGATGATCTTAGCTTCGATCTGCTGACCGATGTAAGGTGCGAGGTCGCGGACGCGGCGCATCTCAACGAGGGATGCGGGCAGGAAGCCACGCAGACCAATGTCGAGGATGAGGCCACCCTTGACAACCTCGATAACGGTACCGGTAACGACGCCGTCGTTTTCCTTGACCTTCTCGATGTCGCCCCATGCACGCTCGTACTGTGCGCGCTTCTTGGAGAGGATCAGGCGACCTTCCTTGTCCTCCTTGGTGAGGACGAGTGCCTCAACCTCGGAGCCGAGCTCGACAACCTCAGAGGGGTCGATGTCGTGCTTGATGGACAGCTCGCGGGAGGGGATGACGCCTTCGGTCTTGTAACCGATGTCGAGCAGAACCTCATCGTGGTCGATCTTAACGACCTGGCCGGAGACGAGATCGCCGTCGTTGAAGACCTTAATGGTCTGCTCGACAGCCTCGAGGAATGCCTGCTCGTCGCCGATGTCGTTGATTGCGACCTGAGGGATGTTGGTGCTCATGTAGTGAGGGCTCCAATTGGATTTCTAATAGGTCGACGCTGCCGGTTCGCCGTTCAACACCTCCGGGTGGAGGCGCCGGCCGGCTCACTTTTTCACCCCGGCGTGCACGGCATAGGGCCGCTAACGCCTTTGAACGGGGTGAGGAAACGTCGAGCTGACGGATACTTACAATGTGTACCGCCCACCGGAAGCAGATGCTTTAAGCAGGGTGTACAGGCAATTCATGTTCATTTCTCCGAAGAGAAAAAGAGCATAGAAAACCTGTACGTTGGTACACGCGATTAATAGTGTACGGGAATCCCGGGCGTGTCGTCAATGGTTACGCGCCCGGGATTCCCGTACTTATTTGCAGTTTTAGCGGTGATGGGGATGTGAGGTTCAGGGGCGGTGCTCGTCCTCGTTCCTCTCCCCACCCAAGGATGCGACCGGTGCGCACCTTCCTACGCTCCTACAGGGGAACCCACCCTCTCGGGCGCTCCGCTCTCTCCTTGCTTCGCTGCGGAGAGCACCCGAGAGGGTACCCTGATGTCGCTTCCGGAAGGTGCACCGAAACGCTCCGGTAGCGGGGCCAAGAGCGGCTCGCTGAGCAGCTACCCGGAAAACGCGGCCGCACCCGTACAGTACCCCAGCGCGGAAAGGCGGTATCGTCCGTAGTGACATCAGGGTGCCCGAAGCGAAGCGAGGGCGGGTGCCCCTGTAGGAACGAGGACGAATACCGCTTTCCGTGCGGAAGCCGGAAGGAGGCAGTGAGCCTAGTGGCCCGCCTCCTGCCAGGACTTACCCCAGCCGACCTGCACATCCAGCGGAACACGCAGGGAGGCTGCACCGCTCATCTCCTCGACGAGTACGCGTTCGGCGGCTTCACGCTCACCGGTGGCGACTTCGAGGATGATTTCGTCGTGCACCTGCAGCAGCATGCGGGTCTTCAGGCCCTCTTCGCGCAGGCGGCGGTGAATATTAATCATAGCAATCTTGATGATGTCCGCGGCGGTGCCCTGAATGGGGGCGTTGAGGGCGGCACGTTCGGCGGCTTCACGTCGGACGCGGTTGGGCGAGTCCAGGTCGGGCAGCACGCGGCGGCGGCCGAAAATGGTTTCGGTGTAGCCGTCCTGGTGTGCCTGCTTGAGCACGCCGCGCAGGAAGCGTCCCACGCGTCCGAAGCGCTTGAAGTAGTTGGTGCGCAGTTCGCCGGCTTCGTCGGAGCTGATGTTCAGCTGCTTGGCGAGGCCGAAGCGCGAGAGGCCGTATGCCAGGCCGTAGGACATTGCCTTGACCTTGGAGCGCTGCTCGGGGGTGACGTCCTCGGGTGCTACGCCGAAGACTTCGGAGCCGACGTAGCGGTGCAGGTCCTCCCCCGCTTCGTAGGCGGCGATGAGCTTCTCGTCGGCGGCGAGGTGCACCATGATGCGCATTTCGATCTGCGAGTAGTCGGCGGTGAGCAGACCCTCGTACTCCACACCGTCGATGGGTGCAGGCGCGACGATGAAGGCGCCACGGATGCGGCGGCCTTCCTCGGTGCGGATCGGGATGTTCTGCAGGTTCGGTGCGGTCGAGGAGAGTCGACCGGTGGAGGCGGCACCCTGCTGGAAGGTGGTGTGCACGCGCCCGTCGTCGGCGGCCGCTTTCTGCAGGCCTTCGACGGTCTGGACGAGCTTGATGTTGTCGCGGTAGGCGGCGAGCGCACCGAGGAATGCGGCACCGTCGGACTCCGGGGAGATTTTGGAGAGCAGTTCGGTGACGGATTCGGCGTCGGTGGAGTAGCCGGACTTGATTTTGCGGGTGTGCGGCAGGGCGAGCTTGTCGAAGAGCACGGTCTGCAGCTGTTTGACGGAGGCGAGGTTGAGGGGTTCTTCGCCGTCGTCGGTTTCGACGGTGTCGCCGATGATGGTGCGTGCGGCATCCTGCGCCTGGGCGGCACGTGCGGAAAAGGTGTCGTGCAGTTCGGCGAGGAGCGCGTCGGACACGGCGATGCCTGCCTGCTCCATGTCTGCGAGGACGTAGAGCAGCGGCAGTTCGATTTCTTCGTAGACCTTCAGCTGGCCGTGCTCTTCCATTTCATAGTGGAGCAGGCGCGCGAGTTCGTGAATGATGCGGCTAATCTGCGTGAAGTAGCGCAGGTTTTCAACGGGTTCCGCTTCGCCGGGCATGCTGAAGAGGGAGGGCTCTGCCTCTTCTTCTTCGGGCTGGAAGACGAGCTGCGCGTAGGGGTCCTTGGGGATCCAGAGGTAGCGTTCGGCGAGGTCTTCCATGCGTTCGGAGAAGAGCTTGCGGGTTGCGGTGGGGATGAAGCCGCACATGTAGGAGGACAGCGCGGGGTCTTCGACGGCACCGGCGAGTTCGTAGCCGTAGGCGCGCAGGAGTTTGCGCTGAACCTTCAGGTCCATGACGATTTTGCGGGCGGCTTCGTCGGAGAGCCACGCGGCGAGCGCGGCGTCGAGTTCCGGGTCGATGCTGCGGGTGTCAATCCAGAGGCTGGTGCTCTTACTGGTGAGGAGCACGCCGAGCAGTTCGGGGTTTTCTTCGGCGGCGCGGATCTTGGTTTTGGTGACCTTGACGGCGGGGGCATCGCCGATGGCGGGGCGCGCCACGGGCAGGTTGGTGACCGGGTAGAGGGTCACGGCGCCTTCGAGGCGTTCGGGTACGGCGATGGGCGCGCCCTGTTCATCGGTGCCGTAGTTTTCTTCGGCCGCGGCGGCGCAGAAGGCTCGGAATGCTGCTGCGTCTGCGTTTTTGGTGGGTGCGCTGGTAGCGATGGGTGCGTAGACGGGACCGGTGGGTGCCTTCTTGGTGGCGCCCTCCTCCCCTGCTTCTGCGGTGGAGCTTGCAGAGCCTGCGGTTCCGGCGGCGCGCACGATGGGGCCGAGGGTATCGGCGGCGCGCTTGCGGATGGTGCGGAACTCTACTTCGTCGAAGAAGGTGTTGAGTGCATCCAGGTCGGGGGTGAATGCGGTGTCTTCGAGGGTGACGTTCAGGTCGAGGTCGTTGACGAGCTGGTTGAGGCGGCGGTTGCGTACGACGTTGTCGATGTTTTCGCGTAGTGCTTCGCCCTTCTTGCCACCGATTTTGTCGCTGTTTTCGATGACGGCGTCGAGGGAGCCGTATTCGCCGAGCCATTTGGCTGCGAAGCCGGGGCCCACGCCGGGTACGCCGGGCAGGTTGTCCGCCTGCTCGCCGGTGAGGGCGGCGAGGTCGGGGTACATGTGCGGGGGTACTTTGGTTTTCTTTTCGACGGCGGCGGGGTCCATGCGCTGAATACCCTTGGAGGGGCCGGTGGTGACCGGGTAGAGCAGGGTGACGTCGTCGGTGACGAGCTGGAAGATGTCGCGGTCGCCGGAGAGGATGAGAACCTTGTAGCCGGCTTCGGTGCCGCGGCGGGTGAGGGTTGCGACGATGTCGTCGGCTTCGTAGTTTTCGTAGGTGAGCGCGGGGATGTTGAGCGCGCCGAGCATCTTTTTGATGAGGTCGATCTGGCCGTTGAAGGCTTCGGGGATGGCGTTGCGGCCGCCCTTGTATTCGCCGTATTCGGCGGTGCGGAAGGTGCCGCCGGGCAGGTCGAAGGCTACGGCGATGTGGCTGGGCTGGTTGTCTTTGATGATGCTCAGCAGGGTGGAGAGGAAGGCGTGGACGGCTTCGGTGTGCTGGCCGTCGCTGCGCACGAAGATGTGCTGTCCGGTCTTTTCGGCCATGGTGTAGATGCCGAAAAAGGAGCGTAGGGCGAGGGAGTGTCCGTCAATGAGCAGGAGGGTTTTGTTCTCTGTAGTCACTCCTCTAGTGTATCGAGTCTGAGTTTTCTTGGTGGTTGGCTTCGTGGCTGCTGGGTTCGGGGGGCTAGTTTCGGTGGCTGCGGGTTAGCCCTGTGGGGAGGTGCCCGCGCTGTGTTGGGTGTCGGTGCTGTGTTGGATGCCGGCGCTGTGCCATATAGCGGAATAACGGGGTGTGTGGAAAGAGTTTTACCTCATATGTAGGTGCCGGTGGGGTGCGTTTGGTGAGTTTTTCTCCCAAAAATTGTGCCCCAAGCCACTATGTAAGGTGGATAATAATACGGTTTCCAGATAATATATAACCTTATTATCGCCTCCAGCGTAGGAACCCCCACACCCCGTGTATTCATAGGCAGAACTCTACCCAGAATTCACCGGCAGGATTCACTGGACTGTGAGGGAACATCCCGCGCTTAACACACAACGAACCCTCATTTAGGAAACTATGAAGGCACTCAAAAAACTTCCCCTCCTCGCGTGGATTATCATCGCGATCGCATCGGGTGTGCTCATCGGCTTGCTGACCCCCGGAATGATTAGCGGCATCAATGACGCAACCGGCGCATCCATCGCCACCGACCTCATTGTGCAGCTCTTCGTCTCCTTCTCTACCGTATTCAGTGCCTTCCTGAGCTTCGCGATTCCGCTGATTATTATCGGCTTCATCGTGCCCGGCATTGGTTCCCTCGCGCAGGGTGCGGGCAAGATGCTCGGCATCACCGTGGGTCTGGCGTACATCTCCAGCATCCTTGCTGGCTTCCTGGCACTGACCTGCGCGCTGCTGCTCTACCCCATCATCCTGAAGGGTCAGCAGCTCGCTTCCTTCGATAACCCCGAGAACGCACTGTCCAAGGGCTACATCTCCTTCGAGCTGACCCCGATTATGGGCGTGCTGAGCGCACTGATTCTCTCCTTCATCCTGGGCCTGGGCATTACCGCTTTGAAGACCCGTGCGATGCTGAACCTCTTCGAGGACTTCCAGGTCATCGTTGAGAAGATGCTCGGCTACGTGATTATCCCCCTGCTGCCGGTGCACATTGTGGGCGTGTTCGCAAACATGACCCTGGCCGGTCAGGTGGCGAAGATTCTCTCCGTCTTCGGTCTTGTGTTCGTCATGGTGATTATTCTGCACTGGGTCACCCTGGCGCTGCAGTACTCGGTGGCTGGCGCGATTTCTCGCCGCAACCCCATCCAGATGCTCAAGACCATGCTCCCGGCATACTTCACCGCAATCGGTACCCAGTCTTCGGCTGCGACCATCCCGGTGACCGTGCGTTCGGCGAAGAAGGCTGGCATCTCCCCCCGCGTGGTGGACTTCGCGATTCCGCTGTGCGCGACCATTCACCTCTCCGGCTCCATGATCACCATTACCTCCTGCTCGGTGGCAGTGCTGTTCATGACCGGCCAGCACCCCGACTTCGGTAGCCTGATCCCCATGATTCTGGTGCTCGGCGTGATGATGGTTGCCGCTCCCGGCGTTCCCGGCGGTGGCGTGATGACCGCAATCGGTCTGCTGCAGTCCATGCTCGGTTTCGATGCCTCCATGATTGCCCTGATGATTGCCCTGTACCTGGCTCAGGACTCCTTCGGCACCGCGACCAACGTGACCGGTGACGCGACCATCGCAGCCCTGACCGAGCGTATCTCCAAGGCAATCGGAGCGAACCCCGATAAGGAAATCCGCGACGAGGACATCGAAAAGGCAGAAGCTATTTCCGCCTAATCCTCTCCGCTTCCATAGCGTTTTTCAGCCCCGCCTCCTGAGTTCAGGAGGCGGGGCTGACCCGTACCCGGAAGCACTCGCGAAAAGCTATCCCGCCTAAAGCAACAAAAACCGAGGAGTACACTGGAAGTCATGACTGAAAACAACACACAGCACGCACCCGTCCGCGCGGCAGCACCCACCACCCTCACCGCAGAAGAAATCAAGGCGCAGCTGACCGAAAGCGGCATCCCCGAGCACCTGCACCCCTACTTCCCCCGCGGTCTGGGTGAGCTCATCCCCGCCATGGGCATTAAGTTCCAGGAACTCACCGCAGAACGCACCGTCGCAACCATGCCTGTCGCAGGCAACACCCAGCCCATCGGCCTGCTGCACGGCGGCGCCAACGTGGTCCTCGCCGAGACCCTCGGATCGCTCTCCGCAGGCGTGCACGGCGGCGAAAACCTCGTAGCAGTCGGCGTGGACATCAACGCAACCCACGTGCGCCCGGCAGTCTCCGGCGTGGTCACCGCAACCTGCACCGCCGTCAAGCTCGGACGCACCCTGTGCATCCACACCATCGACATTGTGGATGAGCGCGGCCGCACCACCTGCACCGCACGCATCACCAACATGCTGATCCCCCGCCCCACCGCATAAACTCCCGCTGCACAATACCCCGCAGCATAAAGCCCTACAGCCTACGCAAGTAGCCTAAAATCGTAGAAGCACGGGGTACACGGCACCCCGCCAACACCCCACCAGAAGGTACGACCAGAAGGAGCACCATGGCCCGCGAGCGCACCCCCTATTTCAAGCGTTACCCGAAGATTGTGCGCGCCAAGCGCATTGTCCTGCCCATCGCAATCGGCGTGATGCTGGTGTGCCTGGTGACCGCCATCAACAACCCCGGTAGCTTCTGGTGGCTGGGCGTAATGCTCGGTACCGGCGGCATGCTCTGGGCTGGCTCCCCCACGGACCGCCCGATTAGCGGCCCGAACAATGACGAAGACGATTTGAACCGCTACCTGCGTTAAGTTCCGTGTAGCGCCGGGTTCCCGCCCGCGCTAAGCGCCCGGTTTACAGCGCACACCCGCGAACCGTTAAACACGCGAACTGTTAAACACGAACGCCCCGTCCCTCAGCTTCATCGTGAGGGGTGGGGCGTTTGTGTGTCATGAATAAAGGCGCTGGTTCATCACTGCACCAGCCGCACTTATGTGTCGGTAAATCCTAGTCTTCACCGTGGTACTTGTTATGGAGTGTGAGTGCCTATCCTGTGCGAGGTGAACCCTCACGCAGGCTTCGTACCTTATACCGTGCGTTTATGCGGAGAGCTGCTTGATGATGGTGTCAGAAACTTCACGCATGGACAGACGGCGGTCCATGGAGGTCTTCTGAATCCAGCGGAATGCTTCCGGCTCGGTCAGGTTCATCTTGGTGATGAGCAGCGACTTTGCGCGGTCAACGAGCTTGCGGGTCTCGAACTGGTCACGGATGGTGCCGACTTCCTTCTCGAGTGCGCGAATCTGCTCGTAGCGGCTGATTGCCACCTCAATGGCGGGGACCAGGTCGTTCGGGGAGAACGGCTTGACGACGTACGCCATAGCGCCTGCCTCAACGGCACGATCAACGAGTTCCTTCTGGCTGAATGCGGTCAGCAGAACGACGGGAGCGATCTGCTCCTTTGCGATTTCTTCAGCTGCGGTGATGCCGTCCATAATCGGCATCTTCACATCCATGAGGACGAGGTCGGGGCGGTGCTTCTGCGCTAGCTCGACGGCGGTCTTGCCGTTATCAGTTTCTGCAACAACATCGAAACCCTGGTCCTTCAGAATTTCGACGATGTCGAGGCGAATCAATGCCTCATCTTCTGCCACGACGACGGTGCGAGCGGGACCCTGCTCCTCTGCCTGATCCTGAGTGGTCAGCTCTGACATTACTCTTCTCCTTTATCAAATTTCAGTCACTTTAAAGTCTACAGGAGGAAATAAATGTTCATCTACTTTCTCGCCTTGTCCCCCGCGTGTTATATGCGCCCTATGTGCAGGTGGGAGGGGTTTTCTGACGTTATTTTGGGCGCCACCACACAAATTTTGCACCTTAATGCATATTTTTGTTCTATACTGCTCATAACCACAAAGAAAAACCCTCACAACATAGACATACGCGGCGAAATTCACACCTAAAACATAGACCCGAAAATGACTCTGACATGCACTAACGCATCATCGGGTTAGATACAAACGTAATAAACAAAATATTTATACCGAAACTCCATCACCTGCCAAAGAAGGCCGATACACTGGAATGGATTATTCTCCTCGACTTCTCCGGCACTCGCATTTGACCGACCATACTCGATACCCGGAGGGGATTCATGTCAATCACCCGTCAAGCACGCACCCTGTACTCAGACTTCGTCGAGTACAAGGAACTCGACCGCGAACCGCTGACTTCCATTCACCCCGGAATTCTCATCGCCTTCGACTCCACCGCGCTTGCAAGCCTCTACAACTACCCAACCCACATTAGCAACGAAATCCTCCGCGCCTACTCACAGCTACGCGGACACGCCTTCCTCCCCCACCAGGCACTCAAAGAATTCTGGGCAGCACTCGACGGCGCATCCCCCGTGCCCGCCGCCGCAGAACGCGTCCGCTCAGCGCTCGCATCCTTCAAAGAAACCCTGCCCGAAGAACGCAACTCCCCCTGGAGTGCGCTGCGTTCCGTCACGCACCAGCTGGACCACTCCATCGCACAGATCATGAGGATCCTCGAACCCACCACCGAGACCGGATCCATCAACATGGCACGCCGCGAAGATGACACGATCCTGCCGCGACTGAACCGCATCTTCACCGGACACGTGGGTGCCGCGCCCAGCCCCGAACGCCACGAACAGCAGTGCCGCGAAGCCCTCGCACAGGGCCACCCGCTGCTCGCTAATGCCAGCTTTGACGCCGACTTCGCGCTCTGGAACCAGTGCGTTACCGAAGCGACCACCCGCGTGAAAGGCACCGACTGCGTCTTCGTCACCGGCGGTGTGCGCGACACCTGGCTGCGCAACGGTCAGCAGGTACGCGCCGCATCGGGCGGCGAACCCGTGCGTCAGCTCGCGAACCGCCAGCTGCTGCGTGAATACGCTAAGGCAACCGGAGGCGGCGTGTTCCGCATCTACACCGTCGAGGAGATCCTGCGCCTCGCCTCCAACCAGTACGGCGTGACCGTCAGCGACGCGACCTACAGCGCGATTCGCGCAGAACAGCCCGTAGCTGTGTAAATTCGCCGTGCACAGTCACCGTTGAGAATAATCCCACCACACCACACCCACCACCATTAACCACGAGAAGCCACATGTGTTTCGAGAAGCCACCAAAAACGTGGCTTTTCGAAACACATGTGGCTTTTCAGCATCTGGCTAGTTCTCGCGGCTGGCGCGGTACAGCTCCGCGGCACACTGCTCCGAAGACTCGTCATCACCGAGGAGCAGGTAGCACAGGTACAGGGTGAAGGCGGCGCGGCAGTCGTCAGCGAGCGCGCTGGTTCCTTCGCCGGGCTGGGCGCTGAAAGCGATAACGTCATGAGCCTGGGGCAGAGCTGCAATCAGGTGTGCGGCGGTTTCGTAGCCTTCCTGGTCGCCGGGCAGGGTGAACTCGTGCGCCTCCGGGTTCTCGGTAGGGCCGGCTTCCGATCGGACAGCCTGGAAATTAGCCTTGAGGACGTCCTCAACACGGTGAATCAGCTCATCATCGGGCAGTGCGCGGTCATCCGCGGCAAATGCAATGTGGATGCCGTTCAGAGTCTCGTAAGGGTGCTCACCCGCGAAGTATCCGGCGGCAAGAGCGTAGCCGGTCAGCAGCTGCGCCTCGGCGGCGGTGAAGGTGCCGCGCGCCTCACGCAGGGCGGGCAGCAGAAGCTCGGTCAGGAGCGGGTGCAGGGACTCAGGGGCATTTGCGATAGCCTCCGGCAGGTACTCTTCCGCCTCCGCGGTGGGCTCGGCGTTGAGCAGGGTCAAGAAAGCCTCATCGGTGCCAGCCCAGCATCGGGCGATCAGCACGAGGGTCGCAATGAGTGCGAGAAGTTCACGGTAACTACCCGAACGGTCAGCGCCGAAGGTATCGGCAACAACGCGAGCGAGCATGCGGGCGGCAATGTTCTCAAGGACAAACTCGTCGTAAGCGTTGCTGCCGGGCCAGTTCGCGGGATCGGGCAGGTAGCTTTCGTCCAGGTACCGCAACACGGGCTCGAGGGGCGCGGGTGCATCCGCGGCGAGGTCGGGGCAGCACTGCTCAACCCAGCTGTTCACGGTCGCTTCGTCGGCAATGCCGGTAGCCTCAGCGAGCTGGGCACGCGAAAGGCTGTAGGGTGCAACGAGTGCGCCGAGGTCATCGCACGCGCCGTTGGAGCGGTAGGTGGGCTGGTAGTTGGCGCTGGGGAGAGTTCCGGGGAGGGTGGCTGCCATGGTGGCTCCTTCGCTGAGGTTCGGGGTGAATTGGGTTGTATGGTGTGCGATGCGGGGTGCCGCTTGAGGGGTCGGGGCGCCTTCTTTCTACGCATCTTCTAAATTCAGAATATCCCAGAGCCCCGCATTGTGTGCTGCCCGTCGTCATTCACCACCCATTAACCGCGAAAAGCCACATGTGTTTCGAAAAGCAACATGTTTGGTGGCTTTTCGAAACACATGTGGCTTCTGGAGGCAGCTAGTAAGCGTCCGCCCGCAGGAATTCAAAGAATATATTCCCCCAACCCCGCACCCAGCCCGACAAATTTTCGTTTACCCCGGGGTAAACCAAAAAATCTCAGCAGCCCTAAACCCTAACCCTATCGTGGAGATACAAGGTCACTGCACGGCCACCAACCCATCTGCCCCGGTGCAGGCCCGCACGGGCCGGGGCAGATTCCTCCCAATAGGAGAAAAACTCATGGAGTTTATCAACAAGCTCGCACCGATCGTCATCCCCCTGCTCACCGCAATCGCGGGGCTCTTCACCGCTTGGTTCAAGACCCGGGCAGCCCGCGCCGAAGCCAAGAAGGCTGAGGCGAGCGCCAACACCGGGGGTATCACGCAGAAGCTCAGCGTCGGCACCATCAACGGCAATGGCAACCGCGTGCACAACACCCACCAGCAGGTAGGCAACGGCTCCGCAGCCATTAGCGGCGACGGCAACCGCACCACCATCGACAACAGCCAGCACACGCACAACCACGCGCCCTCCAAGAAGGGGCAGGAAAGTACTGAAAACACCTTCGGTCTCGGCCTTGGCGCATTTGCTGTCATGGTGATTGCTACGGCTGCATTCTGCGCTAGCTGGCCCAGTATCAACCAGATCGGCATCATCTGCTGGGTGTTTTGTCTCGCCTTGACCGGCCTACTCATCAAGAAGTATGCACAGTCGGGTACCGAAACCAGTACTAACACCCTGATGTATATGCTCTACCCCGGTGTTCTGCTGGCCATCGCTGCATGGACTTGGGTAACCCTCAATGGTTCCGGCATGTACAACCTGTCTACCATTCGCACCACTATCGACAGTTACATGAGCTCCCATCAGCAGGGCGGTTACATTGCACGGTTTATTGAAGCTGTCACCGCAACGTATGGACTCGGCGGCTTCACCTTGCTGATGCTGAATTTGCTCGCCGCTGTGTTTACGGTTCTGGTTCTTGTTCGCTGCTACTGGCGTATTCTGAACGCCGCCTGTGCACGCTACCGCGGCTTTGAGCTTCGCTTTCCCCTGCAGGAGGCAGGTACGAGCATCATCCTGGCGGCCATGGGGTGCGTAGCATGCCAGCCCGCGCTTGCTGAGCTGATTGTTTCACAGTTCAACAAGTAGCATCCGGTAGGTAAGGTACCGAGCCGTATTCACTCAACTTATCCACACCCCTCTCGTCGAGAAGCCACATGTGTTTCGAAAAGCCACCAAAAACGTGGCTTTTCGAAACACATGTGGCTTTTCGGCGTAATAACTCAACGTAACACTTGAACACAAATACTCTCATTTGATGCAATTAAAGCATGATTACTAGAGAAGAACTATCAACGATGATAAGCACCCGCACCGAACTCATCACCTCAGCCACCCACACACGAATCACCCTGAGCCACGCCCTCAACCGCGGCGAACTCACCCGCATCTCAAAAGGGCACCTTCTCCCCACCCAAACCTGGAACAACCTACACCCCAACGACCAGCACTACGTGTGCATCCTCGCCCACCTCAACGAATACCCCGCCAACATCCTCGCCGCTCAAAGCGCCGCCATCGCCTGGGGTATCTCCTCCCTCAGCCCACCACGTCACGTTCAAGTACGAGGAACCGGAGGCGGCCGCAGAGAAAACATCCAGCGCATCCAAGACACCCTCACCGCGGACAGCCCCATCGTGTACACGCCCGAAGGGATCCCCACCGTCACACCACTAACAGCTATCACCACCTGCGTAAAAACGCTCCCCTTTTGCGACGGGCTCGTTCTGGCCGAAAGTGCCCTTCAACGCTTCGCGCAGGAACCGGATATGCTCACCTACGAAGAGCTCAAGAAAGAGCTCTCATCTGCATCTGGCCGCGGGTGCCGAACCGCCCGCCTCGTCGGACATGAGCTCAGCCCACACTCAGAATCCGTTGCTGAAACCTGCATGCGGTTACTTCTCGATGACCAGGGAATCCGATACAAGCAGCAAGAAACCATCATCTACGAAGGTCATGCTTATCGAGTGGACTTTCTGCTACACGCCACTAGCCTCCACTGCAGGCCCGTCATCCTGGAGGTAGACGGCAACGTCAAATACAACGCCAAAGAGGACCTGGTTCGGGAGAAGACTCGACAGGATCGACTACTCCACGCGGGGTATGCTGTCGTCCGTGTTTCTGCTAAGGATGCTATTTACCGTCCGAGGCGGGCCTTGCAGGTGCTGCGTGCTGCTGGAGTGCCCCAAACTTAACCGCGAGAAGCCACATGTGTTTCGAAAAGCCACGTCTTTGGTGGCTTCTCGAAACACATGTGGCTTCTCGGCGGAATATGAGGATGCTAGTCCAGCAGCGCGTCCACGAATGCTTCCGGGTCGAACGGCGCCAGGTCGTCCGGGCCTTCACCCAGGCCGATGAGCTTGACGGGAACGCCGAGCTCCTCCTGGATAGCGACCACGATGCCGCCCTTTGCGGTGCCGTCAAGCTTGGTGAGCACGATACCGGTGACGTCCACGATATCGCCGAAGACCTTCGCCTGAACCATACCGTTCTGGCCGGTGGTCGCGTCAATCACGAGCAGAACCTCGGTGACCGGCGCTTCCTTCTCGATAACGCGCTTGATCTTGCCGAGCTGATCCATCAGACCGGACTTGTTCTGCAGGCGGCCAGCAGTGTCCACGAGCACGGTGTCGACGCCCTGCTCCTTGCCAGCCTTCACGGCATCAAACGCGACGGATGCGGGGTCGGCGCCTTCCTTCTCGGAACGCACGGTCTTCACGCCCACGCGGTCACCCCAGGTGGTCAGCTGCTCGGAGGCGGCCGCACGGAACGTATCCGCGGCACCCAGGAGCAGGGTCTGACCGTCAGCAACCATCACGCGGGCAATCTTACCGACGGTCGTGGTCTTACCGACGCCGTTCACGCCAACGACCAGCACCACGCCGGGGTTGCCGTCGCTACCGGCGGTCTTCAGTTCGCGGTCCATGTCGGGGCGAACAATCTTCACGAGCTCTTCGCGGAGCATCTTCTTCACGGCGGCGGGGTTACTCGTACCCTCAACGCGCACGCGCTGCTGCAGCGCCTCCACCAGGCGGGTAGTCGGCTCGGAACCGAGGTCGGCGAGCAACAGGGTCTCTTCCACTTCGTCCCAGACGTCCTGGTCGATGCGGTCGCGGGAGAGCAGAGCCAGCAGGCCCTTACCGAGCATGTTGTTGGAGCGTGCCAGGCGGGCGCGCAGGCGCACCAGGCGACCCGCGGACGGGTCGGGCATATCAAGTTCAATAGCGCGAGGTGCCGAGCTTTTGGGTTCTTCCGCCGATCCGCCGGAGGCTTCTGCCGCCTCCTGGCGCAAAGACTGCAGGTTCGCGGTCTTCTTGGGTCGGCGCAGAACGGCGAAAAGTACACCGGCGATAACCAGTACACCCAGCACGATTGCGCAGATTATCATCATCGTTTCGTTCACACTACTAGCTTACCGGTTTGGACGGTTTGGCTGGTCGAGGTGACGCGCATGCCCGGCTGTCGGCGGAGTAGACTGGACACTGTTAAGTTTTTTAGCCGAACACATGGTTGGCGGTTGCGGGGGGGGGCCCGCGCCTGCCGCACGGCACCGCACGATTTCGAGGATGAGCATGAGGAACCCTGCCAAAACACCACCTGTTTTTGACCCGCGCACGATTGATCCGAACCGTGTGCCGACCGGTTTGAAGGTTCTGATTGCTGCGTCGTTCATGATTGCGGTAGGTTTTGGTTTGGTGGCGCCGGTGCTACCGAACTATGCCCAGAACTTTAATGCCACGGTCACCATGGCGACGATGGTGGTTTCTGCGTTGGCGATTACGCGCCTGATTTTTGCGCCGTCGGCGGGTCAGATGATTACCCGATGGGGTGAGCGTCCGGTGTACACGATTGGCATGCTGATTGTGTCGGTGACGTCGTTCATGATTGCGTTTGCCTGGGATTATTGGGTTCTGCTGGGTTCGCGTGCGGTGGCGGGTATCGGCTCGGTCATGTTCACGGTCTCTGCGATGGGTCTGCTGGTGCGCTTGTCCCCGGCGCATATGCGCGGCCGTATTTCGGGCTATTATGCGACGGCGTTCCTGTTGGGTAATCTGCTGGGCCCGGTGATTGCGAGCGCGCTGGCGCCCTTTGGTATGCGTGCGCCGTTCATTGTGTATGGTTTTTCGCTGGCGGCGGCGGGCCTGATCGTGTGGTTTTTGATGCCGTCGCAGGCGGCGCTGGAGGCTGAGCGTGACGCGATTATGGAGGGGGGGGGCCCGGGCGGGGGATGTCGCCGC